>ULQP01029914.1_pt1 | contig 112433 bp, 90 predicted proteins | sample 1954571 | NCBI WGS metagenome assembly ULQP01 (sample SAMEA4835657, study PRJEB28245) | human gut metagenome | biome: gut microbiome; material: fecal sample | place: Denmark | collected 2008 | reverse complement strand
GATACCGAAACGGTCACTCCGCCTACAGGAGGTGGTTCGGATCGTCCGGAAATTGAGTAGTAGCATTTCCCCGCCTTTTGGGCGGGGAATATTTCGGAATCAATCCGGTTGTTATCCTTACTCTGTGCCCATCCTTCGATCTATGTTAAAGAGATCGCTTACAGCAAATTCACATAAAACCTCCGGCTGCCAACCTCTGTAAATTATTGCAAGCAGACGGGTATTACCGATGCTGGCTAAAATCTTTTCATCAGAGGCATATTTACGTAATTGCTTTTCAGCTTCTTGTGTCAACGACTGCCTTGAAAGCTGCGGTACTGATCGGCAGTCTGTACAAATTATTCACCGCATGAGTTACGAAGATAATTACCGACCTAGATATTTCCCGAATCAGCGAGATGCTATTGGTGAGCGAACGCTGGATACGTCATATCTTACGTAAATATTTATCTGTTTTTCATTATCATCGGCCAGTATTATCCGGAAGATGAATGGGTAGATGAAGATATGGATGCTTGATAGTATGAAGTCTGTTATTTTCTCTGATAGGGAGCGGATAACAGACTTTTCTGTATCATTTTTTGAAACAATAGTCTACTTATTCACATTTAAAGGTAATCCTTTTAAATATATCATCTATAAACTCTTATTGCTCAGGAAAGCTAGGACATTAAAGTTGTATATTTCTCCTTCGCAAGAAATAAATGTAACGTAGATTATGATTATCGTAATATCGTTTTATAAAGTATAGATCGTAATTTGTTCGGTAAAATTCTTGAAATGAACCTTACTGATATATTATAAAAAAAATCTATATTACTTATAAATCCAATGTCTTTGAATTCTTTTTGAAGTTTATATTCGTTTATAGCATAATTCCAACCTCCACGCCTTTTAAACATATCTGCTGAAAATCTAAAATAGAGCAAACTTTCTTGAATATTATAAAACTTTGCACCATTCATTAACATTCTAACCCAAAGGTAGTAATCTTCAAATAAAAGGAAATGCTTGTAACCTCCTGCTGCAAGTACAGCTGATTTTCTAAACATAACAGCAGGATGATTTATAGGACATCTTTTTTTTGCATATTTATAAATATCTCCGTGGAATTCTGGAACTTTTCTTGTAGATATAATCTGAGTTATATCTCCTTCAAATTCATCAATCCAGGAACTGATAATGTCAATTTCTGGTTGATTTTTTAATATTTCCAATTGTTTTTCGAAACGATTAGTTTTTGCTATATCATCAGTATCCATACGGGCCACAAGATCATACGAACAATGCTTCAGCCCCTCATTTAATGCTTTGCCCAGCCCTTGATTCATATCCAAAGTAATCACTTTCAAGATGGAATAATGCTGTACGTAATCAGATACTACTGCATTCAATTCTGGCGTTAACTTCCCATCTTTTACTAAAATGATTTCAGCAGGAAGGAGTGTTTGAGAAAAAAGGCTGTCAAGGCTTTTTCTGAGGTGTGAAGGTTGTTCTTTTATGTAAAGGGATAAGAGAACGGAAAACATAAATATTGAATCACTTTTGTATTTATTATTAAATCAATGTATTTACAAACATCAATTAAACTAACTTTTCTGACAAATAGATTATCTCACTTCTGAGTACATTTTGATAACAGCAACGATCTGATATTTTTATATTTTTAGGAAATGGTTTGTTGCTCTAATTTACGTATTTAAGGCAATTAGATACATTTTGTTCTTTGGGAAATAAGTTAATATACCAACGTTTGAAAAAACAATTCGTCAGGAATGGAAGTGTCATGATGATATTCCAAGAAATTAAAGTGTTCACTGACAAAAAATATATTTTGCAGAGTTGTAATTTTCAGCCGTAGGTATAAGTATTCTGGACATAGATGTTTGTATTTTCCTCTGTTAATCACTCTATAAGACGAGATAACAATGCGAGATTGTCATGTGTAAGAATCAAATTAGTAATATATAAAGTAAGAAAAATTACGATATATGTGAATCAATCTAATGTTTTCTGATATTGGAATATTTTAATAAATATCCCAATGAATACCAACAACATATATACACCGCTTTGTAAAATGGAATCAAATAAAAAGAAACTATAGAAAAATGTTCTTTTTTTATCTTCTTTACCAATGAATTATTCCAACTTAAATATCCCCTACGTGTTGAATTTGAATAAAACAGCAAGAACATCGCGTCTATCTCTTTTTTCAAGTCGTGATAGAAAACTGTCTTCTTTAAATAGTTTTCAATGAAAATAGCAGCTTTCAAGGTCTCCTCTGCCAATTCTACGGACTTACGTTGTGATACTGACTCTTCATTCTGGATATAATTGTATATAGGAGTATTACATCCAACAATTGTTTTAGACTTTGCGACTAATTGAATAAACACAGCGGCATCTTCACCTATTCGTATTCTTTGAGGGTGTGTCAAATCTTCATCAAATAAACTTTTACGAAATAATTTAGACCAAAGTTCCCAGCCAGTTTTACCAACCAACACACGTTTCAAATAAGACAAACTGTCCAAAATATCTATTTTAGGGATTTTTGTACTTAGTACAGTACCTTGGCAAACTATATGATATCCAGAAACGACAATATCTGCGTGAGGGTACACTGATAGTCTATCAACCAACATCTCCAAAGCCTCAGGGACTAATGTATCGTCAGCATCTACAAATAAAAGATAATCACCACCCGCTTCTTTTATACCAACTTCACGTGCTTTAACAACCCCCATATTCAACTGAGAAACAACCTTTATACGTTCATCCTGTTTCGCATATTTCAATAAAATATTTTCAGTGTTATCATTGCTACCGTCATTCACACAAATGGTTTCCCATTTTTTATAAGTTTGAAGCAAGACAGAGTTCATTATGTTGCTTAAATATTTTTCCGCATTATAGCAAGGGATAATTATGGAAACCATAGGAAAAGAAATACCCATACTACTAAGATTATGATAAAAAGAAAACTTTATAAGGAATATAGAATGAATTATTTCCTTTTATAAAAGGCATACATAGATATAACATAAAGTATAAAACAAAAATGTACGACCATATTGCAGTACACAGATTACGACTTCGAACAGACAATCTATCAATTAAATCAGGTAATAATAAATAAATAAATATTATAAAATAAAGTCCAACTCTAGCTCCGAGATGCGGACCGAATATCAGATACATCATTATACCAACAGTAATAATATTTACATAATCTCTACTACATCTCTTGTTCTGATTAACCCATGTATATACACAAAATGCATATATTCCATAAATTATCAATTGAGTAAATTTTCCTCCCTCTATATGACTATCTTCTGTAAGATAATTATCATATATTCCCAACTTTTGCATTGAATCAAATGCTACAGCTTTCAACATATAGCCAATAATACATCCTATTATTAATTTATTAAATTGAAATCTCGGTAGCCAATAAATAATAATCGCAATGATTGCAGAAGCATGAAAGAGAGACGCTAATGCGATGAATAACGAATATTTTAGGAATTTTTTCTCCTTGACGTATTGAAATGCATAAAAAGTGATAGCTACAGCTAAAGCTTGCCGTATAGTGGACAAAGAACCAAAATAATCAAGACAAAGAAACATTAAAACAGATAGAGCATATCTACTAGAATACTTTTTAAATGTTAAAAATATCAACACATAAGTAGGGATACCAAAAATTATAAATAATAACTGAGGTGAATGATAATATATTGCAATCTCTGCAATTAAAGCACTCAATGGAGAAAATAGTAACCAAATTAATTCGTGCGATTCATTTGCAATCAAGTTATAATATGTTTTATAATCATATCCAACATTGTAACGGCAGATAGCAACCAAAATTATAATGCATATTAATAGTTTATTATAAATGCTAAGATTAGTCTTGTGATATGCACTCAAACATAACCCGATAAGAAATAAAAAGACACAATAAAACAACATAGTCTTATTTCAGCAAGGTTTCTTATTGTTTATATATATTATCAATCACTATATTCCATTTCTTCTTCCAAATATCGAAAGAAAACGATTGTTTAATTGTTTCTACTGCATTATTTGAAACTATCTTTCTTCTCTCCTCATCCAACAATAAGTTCTCTATTATTTTAATTATATCGCTAGAATTGTTAGGTCTAACAAAAAAACCATTAAAACCATCTAAGAGAATATTTGTCATTCCGCCTACACATGTGCTAATTACAACATTTCCGGCTGCCATAGCTTCGAGCAATGATAACGAAGTACCTTCAGAAGCGATAGAAGGTACTACAGCTATGTCATAATCGCAATGAAATTCTACAGCTTCTCCCGATTGATATTTAGTTATAAAGATGTTGTTACTGTTCTGTGCGACATCGGCAATTTTCTGCATATAAGGTCCCTCCCCTGCAAAAGTGACAGACACTCGTTTATCGTTTTTAAAATGCTCGGCCACTTTGATGTATTCCTCAACACCTCTCATCCTCACAAATCTACGGGCAAATATTATCTTTAAAACTTCACCAGCTTTTATATTTCTATGTTCTTTCAATTTATTTACTTTGGCATAATTAGGAATCACATATATATTTGACTCTTCCTCGGGTAAACAAAATGTTCTATACCAATTCCAAAAATTGTAATCTACACAAACTTGAATAGTGGAATTCTTAAAAGCTTTTATCGCTCTATTCCTCTGAACTCTTTTAAGAAAATGTCCAAAACCACATTTTTTTAATATTCTATGTAACTTTATCTCTTCTTGGTAATAATCAAAAGGGATTCCATGTTGAATTGATATAGTACGTTTGTGTGGTATCTTCACTGATGCTCTATCTAATCCCCAAATCACCAAATCTTCTTCTGATATTTTATCTTTTATTTTCAGATATAATTGTTTATAAATATTATTAGCCTTAACATGATATCCCTTAATAGTTATGCCATTAAATTCTTTTTCAAAATCGACTAATGAACTTTGTATTATAGTTGGGACAATTCCTTTTTCTATCAATATTTCTGACAAATCCATCAAATAGGTTTCAATGCCACCAACCATTATATGATCCCCGAATGGATCGAACAATTGTCTATAAAAAATATATGCTTTCATTTTTCTATGCTAAAAAATCCACTATTCTTTTACAGGCCATCCCGTCCCCATAAGGGTTCACCGCTTTACTCATCTTCTCGTAATAATCTAAATCGTCCAGTAATGTCGATACCTCGTCCATAATCTTGTTATAATCCGTGCCTATCAGTTTTACTGTTCCGGCATCAAGGGCTTCAGGGCGTTCGGTTGTATCGCGCATGACGAGTACGGGTTTACCCAATCCTGGGGCTTCTTCCTGTATGCCACCACTATCGGTAAGCACGAGGGTGGATTTTACCATCAGGTAGACAAAACTTAGATACTCCAAAGGTTCGATGAAGAACATATTACCGAGGTTCGACAAATCCTCGCCAAACATATGGTGGATGGGGCGGCGAACATTGGGATTCAAATGCATGGGATAGACGAAATCCACATCTGGATATTTCTTTGTCAAGTCCTTGATGGCTGTACACATATTGATAAAACCATCACCAAAATTCTCGCGGCGGTGTCCGGTGATGAGTACCAATTTCTTGTTGTCGGCTAAGCGGTGTATGTCATAGCCCGCCTGTTGCAGAATCTTTTGCAATTCGGAGTTCAAAGCCGGATCATTCTTTATCTTGTCTACTACCATGTAGAGGGCATCTATCACGGTGTTTCCCGTCACGGTTATTTGCGCTTCGTTTACGCCCTCAACCAGTAGGTTTTGGCGACTCAGCAGTGTGGGGGCAAAATGGTAGGTGGTAATACGTCCCGTGATTTGGCGGTTCATCTCCTCGGGCCACGGACTGTAGATGTTGTGTGTGCGTAAGCCTGCTTCCACGTGCCCTATGGGGATTTGTTGGTAGAAGGCGGCCAAGGCGGTGGCGGTGGAGGTAGTAGTATCACCATGCACAAGCACCACATCGGGCTGCACGGCTTTTAGCACATCACGCATTCCAACCAAGACACGGGCTGTTACGTCGTACAGGTCTTGTCCTTGTTTCATGATAGCCAAGTCATAATCTGGAACTATATCAAATATTTGTAATACTTGGTCTAGCATTTCACGGTGCTGACCCGTGACGCAGACTATTGTTTTGAAGTGTTCGGGATGTTTTTGGAACTCTTTTACCAAAGGAGCCATCTTAATGGCTTCGGGGCGAGTGCCGAAGACGAGAAGTATTCGTTTCATCTGTTTTAATTATCTGATTTTATTTTTTATTTTTCTAAGTAACGCCCACAGTTTGGTTTGAGCCAAAAGCGTTCTCAATTTCACCCTATAATAATGTGGTGCTCTAAACTCTTTATCTGCTACACTTTTGTATCCGCGTTGGCGTATCATTTCATAGCAAATATACCTAATGGCGGGCATCTTGGTGGGGTGAGTCAAATTACCGTTTCCGGCTGCTGCATTCTCCACGCATGAGGGACGGTAGTGTAAAGTGTCTTTCACCTTGTCCCAGATGACGATGCCCTGTAGGCTGTTTACCAAGGCGAGTGATACGCCTTTGTCTGCGTCTATGTTCGGGAAATATTTCCTCACTCCCCAATAGTCTGCTAGTGTGATGTCGCCTTGACGGGGTATCCTTGCAAACTTGCAGTGGTAGCAACTGTAACGATAATTAAATGCCCACATGAAGGAATAAAGATAAGGACTAAGGTCGTAACTATAAAGTTTGCGAATACCTCTACCGCGTGTTTGCGAGACATACTTGTACGTCTCGCATCCCCCCCACTTTTCCATATCTCTGAATGAGTAGGAAGTAATGTCGCCCTGTTCTTTTTGCCGCAGATAATCCAGATGCCAGTCAAACATCAGTTGCGAGGGTGTTCCGTGACACACCAAATCGGAAGTTACCAAGGTGGTGTACTCTTTCCGGAGAAAAGCCTTCAATCCGGCCACTTGGCAACCCACACCTGTAAAGTAGACCCATCGGTTGTTTTGCAGATGATGGTGTATTTCGCCGAATGTATATTGCAAGTCGCTTTGCAGATATTTAGAACCGCGCAAAGGTTGGAGTTCCTCCAATGTTTCCACTCCGATGTGGTGCAATTTAAAATGCTCATCAAAAGCAGCTCCGTACACGATTCCGTCCTGATTGATAACCCATTGAGCTATGGCATAGAACAACCCTCCGCTTGTACTCTGCATACGTTGACTTTCTTCTTTTACATAAGTGGCATACACTTGTGGTGAGTAGGAATTTTCGTATGTCGGTTTCTCGAAAGGGCATACTTTTTCACACAATCCGCAATCTATGCATACTTCTCTATTTATTACCGGATATAGGAAGCCTTCTTCGTCTGCCTGCATCGTGATGCACTGCTTGGGGCAGACAGACAGGCAGGCGGTGCAACCGCAGCATTCTTTCTTGTCTGATGTCTTAAAGTACATGTGTCAGTCTTTCAATGCTTTTTCCAAAAATGTGTGTGCTTTGCTACGCTCTTTATTCAGCAAGGCATTCACCGTTGCATAGTCTATCAGTTCGTCCATCTTGGCATCGGAAATGATTTCATCGGATGCAAGCAAACGACTATTTAGGCCGCACAAATTTAATATGCTAATAATTCGTGTACCGAAACCGGAAGGGAGGTAAACCGCAAATTGTTTGTTTAGGTTGACGGAGAATGCCGTGCCGTGAAACGAGTTGGTCACTATGTAATCGGCATGATACATCAACGAAAGGAAATCTCCCGGATGGGAGAAAAACATAGTTTTGTCGGCCAACCTGTCCGGGAATATGTTCCAAGAAAAAGATACTACTTTCAGGTGTTTTTTCTCTGCTATCTTCCGTATGGTCTGGTAGATTAATGCTTTGTCATGTATGTTATAAGGAAGATAAACAATGAGATAAGGGGCTTTCACTAAGCGTTTGGACATATATTGTTTCCAGTCCTCCTTGGTGAGCATGAAGGTGGGGTCGAGTAGATGGACAGCTTCATACCCCATGCTCTCTATCAATTGCTTGGCACTTGCCTCGCGCACGGATATGGCTTGGTAGCTGCCCAGCATACGTCTAACTTCATCATATTCATCAGCATCTAACTCTTCACATCCGATGGAAGAAGAATAAGCCAACTTCAGCGTTCCTTTGGGAAATCCGTCAAAGTAGTAACGCTTATCCAAGCCTTCGTTGTGCTTGCTGTTCCATACTTGATCCGACCCCGTTACATATACATCGGCCTTGGGGCAGATATACACAAAATCATCTTCCGCATAGATGGGTTTGGATACTTTTACATATCTTGTAAGGAAAGATTTGTAAATATGCCTGTTGGCTATTTCCACTGGATAGCGGGCGAACATCTTCATTATAGATATTGTGGACTTAAAGCTTTTTTTAAAGAAACGCTTCCAAGTGCAACGGGGAGGAATGTAATTGATAACTTCCATTTCGCAGCCGTGCTGCTTCAATACTCGCTCTGTGGCTATAGTTTGAAGGTTGGAACCAAAGTTGGGACCAAGATGAATGGTAATGAGAGATACCGTTTTCATATTCTGTTAATGAATAAAAATGAATTAGCCTGATATGAACCTATACAAATTCCGTAATGGAGAGAAAATACAATGTGCCGCTTTCAGAATTCCGATTTTCAACTGAGGGTACGTCCTGTGATATTTTGCATAGAGTATCCTTCCGTTCAGCAATAACTTTTGTTGCCATTCAGAAGACCCTTCTCTGCTGATTGTCACCGAGTGAGCATGAATATAATGCTCGTTGAGCAGTATATAGCTGTGAAGCCCCAAGTCTTTTACCTTCTTTGCCACGAATCTTTCCTCACAAAACAAGAAAGTACCCTCATAGAAGAACCCCATCCACTCAAACTTGGAATAATCTATAAACATCAAAGCACCAGGTACAATCTCTATTTCCTGTAAGTCTCCTCCCTCTGCGTCCGGCTTGTATATGTGTTTTGCCAATCTACCCAAACCTGTTGTCATTTTTACATCTTCCCAAAAACTAGGAATTCGCCTGAGACTTAAAAAAGATGCCGGAAGATTGTTCAACAGGTGCTGCACCGGAACAAGAAAAGCAACATTAGCCACAGAAATATATTTATCCTCCAGTTTCTCTATTGTTGACATCTCAAAATACACATCATTATTGACAACGCATACATATTGTGGATTGTATTTCCTTGCATAACGGAGACCGAAATTATTTCCTTTTGCATAGCCTCCGTTCGTCCCCGAAGATATAACTTCCACTTGGGGAATATTTTTGTATTTCCTTACAAGGATGTCATAGGAATCGCCTGGAGAAGCATTGTCTACAATCAAGACATTTCTGTCGCCTAATCCTTGTTGCAATAAGTCGTCTGTCAGACGAATAGTGTCTTGATAAGTTTTATAATTAAGAATAATAAAAATAGTTTTCATTTGTAAGTAATTAATCTATCATATGCCCCAATCACATATTTACTGAAAGGCTGTTTGCCTAACAACTTCGCCAACGCCCAGCCCCGGAAAAAGTCAATAATATAACGATGATCTGAACAAAAGGAGAAGTGGGACTTCGTATAAATGCACAGTAAGTGTACGATAGGCCACCATGTGCAACAAATAGGTGCCTTTTCTCATAAATTCAATAGTTTAACCATATTTTCCCACGACAATGAAGTGGCATCGAAATTGCGATACACATCTATATCTATCTTGCCATTCACTATATCGGCAAGAGTGTCTGCCAAATCCTCATCGTTATTTATGCCTACTTTTTTACCATATTTTCCACAGCAAGACAAATCATCAAAAGCACCAACTGGGCTGGAAACCAAATAGTTTCTAAAATGTTGTGCTTCATTTAACACTAATCCATAACTTTCCCAACTAGATGTCAGCACAAACACTTTGGCACGATTATAATATTCCCAAAGTTCTTTCTTGTCATAAATAGGGCCTGTGAAAATGACCTGTTCCTTCTTCTCTGGATGACGCTCAAAGAAAGCTTTTATATTTGCTTGGAAACTTTCTTCAATGGGGCCAATCAGGCAGACTTTCCACTCGTGCAAGTCTACATTACTTAACGCTCGTAAAAACATGTCTGTATTTTTTTGGGGGGTACCCAAGCGTCCCACGGTAATAATCAAGTTCTCCTTTTCGGTAAATATTTTCTCTTTCAAGTTGTACGATTCCAACAATTCTTCATCAAACCCGTTTGGCATCAAAAACAGTTTATCGCCAAATTGGAATCCTTCCAAAGGAGATTCACGAAGCAACCGGTAAGCCTGTGCTGTTTCGCACGATACCAAATTTACACTTTCTATAAAGTATCTGGAAATCCAAGCTTTCACCATTCTTTTGATCCAAGAACACTTTTGACTGTTATGCGCTCTCTTTATACTCTCAAAGCCTATATCTAATTTAACATAAGCCTTTCCATTCCTGTTCAGTAACTTATAAAAAATTACCATCAATTGTGTCTGAAGAGAGTAATGAAAACGCATTAATAAGTCAATGTTACGGGCATTTCTGAGTAAATACATATAAAAATTTAATGTATACCAGAAAGGGGAAAAAGGCAACCTTTTATTAAATTTCAAAGGCACGAGGCGTACACCTTTCAATTCTTCAGGAAAATCGACATTCGTAACCGTGTGGGGATATACTATTGTCACATTATAATGCAACAACTTGCCCAAATAATAAGGCACAAGAAACACGTCCTTTCCCAAATGTTCTTTTTCAAAATGGTTGAATATAAGAGTTAAATTTTTATCAGTATTCATTTTATTTTATCCTAAAATTTGCATGGTGTTTTGATAACGTGCTGTGAATTAGTAGGTTTTTTGTGGTTCTCAATTCACCCATTTGGGTGAAAAGTTTTCTTTGGCCTATAAGCATCTACAAAAAAGACTGCTGATTTAAGATTTATGTGAAATTTGAACAATATATTTCTTAATATCAAGATCTAAACCTTTTGCAACAATGATAAATAGAGGAATTAAGAGTACTCCACTTGCCACAAACTGAAAAAGTGGTATGGAACTGACATGAACTGTCCGATTGAAAACAAATAGGCCGATAGTTAATAAGGTAATAATCGAACTGTATTTCAGTATTTTTAAATAGAATACTTTTAAATTACCGTTTTTTAAAAATCTACTCATAATAATTGCTGAAATCAAATGTGATACACCTACGGATATGGGAAATATATATATACCATAATAATGAATGAACAAAATATTGATGGCTATCACCAATATTTGTGCCAACACTCCACATAATGCATATAGTTTTCCCTTATTGGAAGCCAATAAAGCATTACCAAACAATAAATAAAGAATGATTCCTACAAAGGCCACTGCATACATCCGAGTAAGAACTACAATGACCTGTAAGGTCTCAGAAGATACATTTCCTCTTAGAAAGAAAAACTCACATAAGGGCTGCGCTGCACCATATAACAGAGGAACCGCAAGAGCCAATATAGTAAAACAGACAACCAGATGCTCGCCAAGAACTTTGTTAAATCCACCGTTATCATTCTTGGCATAATTTTGGGTAAGCATTGGGATCATGACAGTACTCAATATACTGCCGAACACTCCTTGTAGCACCACAGTAAACTGCCGTGCATAATCCAATGAAGAGATTATCCCTTCTCCCAATAAACCAGCAAGCCATTTTTCGACCAAAAGGTTGCATTGCCCTACGAAATAAGGCAGGAAAAAGGGTAATGCAAAAAGTAAAAACGCTTTTACATATCTATACTGGATATGTCTGAACTGACTCCGCAGAAATATATTTAATTGCTTTACCTTATAAAAAACTAACAGCAATAACAATATAAGTGCAGCATATTGAGATATTGCCAATGAATAAATACCAAATACAGGAGCCAAACAAGCAATAATAATAATGTTTAGAAACGAAGAAATAGCACCGGCAATTTCTGGAATATAATAAACTTCATAAGCATTAAGAATACTGATACAGATATTTATCAATTCATTTATTAAAAAAGTGGGCAACATTATTAGTAATAAAGATACAAACAGTTTATTCCCTTCTTCTGTAGAAAGTTGTACAATCGTAGAACTAATTGGATGTAAGAATATCAATATGCAGAAACTTAACAATAAGGTTACTACTACAATAAAACCTATCAGTGAAGCTGTTTTCTGTAATGCAATTTGTTCTCCTTCTTGTTTGCGTATAAATATAAACTTTGCCCTAAAAGTTTCGTTAACAGGTCCCCATACAGCCGAGCATATTGTCACTAAAAATGTTGTAGCCAATATCCAAACATCTCTTTCTATGCTAACACCAAAATATTTCGCAGAAAATATCAATGTAACAACAGACATTGACATTCGCAAAATACGTAGGATAAAGAGAATAGAAGTTATCTTTTTAATATTAGAAAAGCTATTCATTGTTATCCTTAATCTTATCGAACCATAAATTCAACCCAACCCAAACAACAATATCTGTTATGAACAAAACATTGTTATTTACATAGGATATTAATGTCATATTGATGACACTGAAAGATAACGCCATTGCCAATATACAGATCATTGCTTTGCGCGAACTGAAACCCATATCCAAAAATTTGTGATGTATATGATTTCTGTCTGCGTCAAATAACCCTTTGTGATTTCGGGCACGCACCAATATTACCCGGATCACATCAAACATAGGAACTATTAAAGTAGAAAAGGCAATAACGATAGCCCCCTCTGAATATGGAGCTCTTTCTGGATTGTTATTGGTATAGGAAATCGCCAAAAAAGCTAATATATATCCCAGTGTCAAACTACCTGTATCTCCCATAAATATCTTTTTACAGCGATCTACATTACCAAAAACATTATAATAGAAGAAGGGAAGTAGTACTCCCAGTGTAGAAAATGCGAGCATGGCATAAATCCATTGGTCATAATAGATATATAAGCTGCCGAGAGTTAACAGTGATATACTACTTAACCCGGACGCTAATCCATCAATACCATCAATAAGATTGATCGCATTAACAATGAATACAGTTAATAGGATTGTAAAGGGGATTCCTAGCCAGGGAGTCAGTTCCTCAATTCCGAAAAGGCCATACAGGTTGTTGATCCATAGGCCGGACAGGGGGATAAGGGAGGCTGCTATGATCTGTATAACGAATTTGCTTCGGTAACGCAGTCCGACCAAGTCATCTTTTATGCCTGATAAATACAATAACGTTAAGCCACAGACTAAGAAATAAAATTCAGGAACTATGAAATGAAGGCTCTCAATGGCGATTTCATAACCGATAAGATACCTTAATCCGGTGGTGAAAGCCAATGAAAATAGGATGGTGGGGACAAATGATATGCCGCCCAGACGGGGAATTATTCCGCTATGGACTTTTCGTTCGTCGGGGATGTCGAATAACTTTTTTCGGAAAGCTACGACGAGAATCCTTGGAATAATAAGCGCTGATAGAACTATTGATATAAGTAGAGAAATAGCAATGAATATATAAATCATAACAAACTATAAGGTATTGACACAACAAAGTTCGTCAGTCACAGATGTGAGCTCACGAAAAACAATGACTAGCTAAAACGATCGTTTTAAGTAGTCATTATTTTGTCTATTTTAACAATTGAAGCAATTTCTATATAAGTTTTGAAAATTAAAATCTAAATATTTTTTCTTTGTTGTAGATATGAATAAAATGCCTACCTTTGCGGTGACTAAAAAAAACGATCGTTTTTTTTAGTCATTACTTTTTATGGTATGTCTGTGGGTTATAGCTTGTTATTATGTGTTGTGAAAGGTGGTTCAGCCTCTTGTCTTGCAGTTTTTTCGAAGATTGTTTTTATGTGTTAAACTGTACAATAAGCAGTGTGTGGTTGCTGGTTAAAAATAATAAATATAGTCTATGGTATATACAAATATTTGTATTTATTATAATGTAGTGATGAGTAATCTCTTATGGAAGTCTAATATTTCTTATCACAATATCTGAAACTTCAGGCCAAATGACAGGCTGAGATAGTCTTTCGGCTTCAGATATTTGTTTCCAAATTTGTTAAGGATATACAGATCGCATGAGCTGAGTTCGTAAAACAGCGTGACTGATTTATGCCATCTTCCCGGATTATTGAATTTAAAGGTGACACGTTCGCCGAGAAAAATATGGGTCCGTACTCTTGTTGAAAAGAAGTAATAGCCTTTAGGGTATTTGTCAGGGCTTTGTACCCAAAAATCTCTGTCAAGCAGGGTGTTAATGTATAACCCTGTTGTTAACGGTTCGAAATCAATGTTTTTATGCAAAGGAACTCTCCAGGGGATATAATTTTGCTTTACCGTGAATGTTGCCATGGTGTGACGTTTTTTTGAACTTTCAGCTTTCAGGTTACGGGTGGTTTTGGGAACAAATCCGAAGAGAAGGTCTGTTTCCCAGTGATGGCGGTAGTAGTCCCATCCGATCCCGAAAGAGAACATGCCCATGGAACCGGCAAATTGTATTTTACTGTACCGGGGGATAAGATTTTCCCATAGTGAAGTGTATCTTTCTATATGTCTGTCATACAAAGTTGGGGCAGGGATACTGTCCTGAGCATTTGTATAAAACGGAAAAAGCAAGGTTAAGAGCAGTAGTAATTTAAAATTTAACGATTTCATATGAGTAGTCATCAGGTGTTACGGTAAAGAGTAAATAAGTACGTTTGCCGATATTGTCGCAGCAATAATAAATGATCCCGTCATCGAACAGGTCGCGGGCGGCAATGTTATGGTCGTGGGCATGCAAGCAGAAAAGAGGATTGGGAAATTCCCGTATCTTTTCCTGGAAGATATCTGCCACATTGTTATTGAATTGCTCGCTTCCGGGCGGCACATGCATAACAAAGATCGTGCATTTATCATCTTCTGTTGTATTGTTCAGTATACCCTTTATAAAGGAGAAATCGGGTACAGGAATAGAGTAATCGTATTCAAGCGCATTCGTGTTCAGGCAGATGAAACGGATTGCACCACCTCCACCATAATACTGTGAGGGGCCGACGCTGAATGAGAAGTTTTTAGGACCGTACATATCCTCGTATACCAATTCCCCGTTGCCGATAATGTCATGATTGCCGATCAGGGCAACATAAGGTATTTTTAGCTTGGATAAAATTGAATGTTGCCAGATATATTCTTTTTTGATACCAAAATCGGTCAGGTCACCTCCGTGAATGACAAAATCGATAGAGTCCTGTTGGTTGACATGCTTCACGAAGTCATTCGTTTCATCCAGCCAGCGCTGAGTGTCGCCTGTAAAGATAAAACGGATGGTGTCTTTATCCTGGCAGGCGTTCCGGATTTTAAAAATATTCATTTCATTGATATCTTTGTCTTCCTTGTACGTGATTCTGCCGTCGTATGGATGGTAGTCTATCAGGTCACATGATGTGAGTAGTACGAATAGTACTAGTGCATATTTTTTTATCATAAAAGTAGTCCTGTCTTTTTGGTAACAAAGATAGGACTACTTTTATGATTGGAAAGGTTTCTATTGAATTATTGATGGTCAGAAAGTCTATAGGCTGAATGCCTGTTCCAGTTCTGTGAAATCGGTAATAACCAGGTCGGCCGATTCATCCCCCCGGTAATCGCTCCAGCCGATACTTTTCAGCCAGATTGTTTTGCAGCCGATAGACGTAGCGGGGATAATGTCTTTATCGTGAGAATCTCCGATTACGACGATCGTTTCTGCCGGTAATGATAATTCTTTTACACCTAACCCGAATATAGCCGGATCGGGTTTGCGGATACCGACAACTGCTGATTCGACAATCGATTTAAAATAAGTATCCAGATGAAAATCTTTTAGTACGGATTCGATGTTCCCATAGAAATTGGAGACCAGTACCAGCGGGTATTTTTGAGACAATGCCTCCAGTATGGGACGGGCTGTGTCGATCGACTTCCGTGCATAAGCATAGCACCAGTCGGCCAGCCGCTGTTTTAATCCGGGAGTGGCATACGCTTCGGGGATAAAATCGCCGGCTTTGAGCCATTCGATCTGTATGTCTGTCTTCAGGCGCAGCATGTCGAGGAAAGTGTGATGGGGCTTTACGATCGGATTTTTACCTAACGTCCGTTCGCCGTGCACATAGGCATTCCGGAAGATCTCTTTGCTCACCGGTACTTCTTCGGCCTGATAAGCCATCCAGATCACTTCGGCCCAGTGCATGCCATTGCTGTCGATGGTACCGCCATAATCGAATATGATTCCTTTTATCTTGTCTGATTCGAACATATATTTATGATTTTGATTCGAGTTCTTTAGTGAATTGGGCACAGAAACGTTCGTGTGTTACGATCATATATGCCAGCATGATATTCAATACTGTCATTTCAAATACGAAATACAGCCAGGGCATATCGATGAAAAGACTGACGAATAAAGCAATGACACGTGTGTTGAATGACAGCATATTCGTGTATTTCATCATCGGAAGGCTCTTTTCACGGAAGGCTTTCCGGAACCATTCCGGAGCTTCATCGTGATACTTGGTCCGGATGATGTTCATCATTTTCTGAAACTTCGGCGACAATGCTTCCTGCCCGACGGTATAGTTGATATAAAATGTTTCAAAAAGTTTGTAGATAAAATCTTTTTTCCAACTCATCGTCTTGTATTTCTCTTTCAGGGCGGGAGAGTGGGAGAGTTCGCTTCCGGCTTTTCCTTTCAGGAATAACAGGTGGATATTCCGGTAATAATCAGCCATGGCGGCTTGTTTGCTGTGGAAAAATCCGGTGATAGCAGCAAATATCCAGATCCAGATACCCCATTCCGGTGTCAACCGAAGGCAGATGGCGGCATAGATAGCAATAAACCAGCAGTCGCCGGCTGTTCCGTCCAGAATACGACCCAATGGTGTTTTCTTACCAGTCATGCGGGCCAGCTGTCCGTCGGCGCTGTCGTATGAGTTTGCCCAGATAAGCAATAACATACCGATGATATTTATTGTCAGGCTCTGGTAATAGAAACAAATACCGGCTGCAATACCTATAAATATACTGGCTACGGTAATTGTATTGGGGGATACTCCCAGCTTATTGAAGAATAACGCCCAACGATAACCGATCGGGCGATAGAAGTGGATATCGATGAATTCTTCGGTATCCAGGGATTTGAGTGTAGACTCTATATCGGGTTTCTTTTTTGTTTCTTCCATTACTTGCTGATTAAATTATAGATGCGGCGGGCAATCAGGGGGGCAGCTTCGTCCCGGCAGGGAGCAAAACTGGGCCAGTCATTGAAATCGATCAGCCGGATCGATCCGTCATCTGAAATAATACAGTCACCACCGTAAATATGAATGTTCAGTACTTCTGCCGCCTGGCTGCAAAGTTGCAGCAACTTTGAATCGTCAAACGGAATGCCTTTGGCCGTTCCGTTTATCTGTTCTAACCCGAATTTACTGTGATGTTGGTTGGAGGGGTAGAACCAATAAAAGAAATCAGTTCCGGTCACGCCATAGAACTTAACCAGGTCGCCAACCAGATGTTCGTTGACTACGGCAGTCTTGATTCCGCGGATGGCGTATTCTTTCAGGATTGTTTTGGCTTCTTCCGGATTCCTGACGTAGGTGACATCTTCCCGGTGGATGGCGTGAAAGTCGCCTCGTTTGATCCAGCAGTTATAAAATCCGGCTTTTTCCAGTGCGGCTGTCGGGTCTTCATCGGTAGGAAGGATCAGGCTGGCCGGATGTGAGATGTTGTTCGACATTAACAGGCGGGTCATTTTCTCGCGTGTACAGTTTTCTATTCCATAGCCGGAGTTGATAACGGTATAACCCTGATCTTCCATCTGCTGTAGTTTATGGATAGAAGTCCAGTTTCTGACCATATTGAAGATGGCTGTCTCTTCAAATTGATGGATTATCAGATCTGATTCTATGTATTCGTTTACTTCACATCCCAGATCGCGCAGATGTTGGACGGTCAGAGAGAAGATGGCGGCATCGTTACCGATATGGTTGGGGGAAAATTGATTTTCCCGGCGGATGCCTGCTATTGTTAGTTTACTCATTACTTTTTTATTTAGTTGTCACTTGTCAACTATCAACTGTTTAAAAAATCTTCGGCCTTTTTGATATCTTCGGCATGATCGACGTCTACGATTTTGCTGAATGGGTAAGCCTTCAGCTTTAATCCTTCAGCAATAAGCTGACGTTGGTAGTTGCGCATACGTGACATGCCTTGTCCGATTGCATTATTCAGAACTTTCAGTCCGGAACGTCGCAGGCAGTAAATACCGCCGGAGATATAAGAACATGGCGGTTCTCCTTGTTTATCCAGAAAGCCCCGGATTACTAAATCGTTGTCTGTATCTACGTATAAAGGTTTTTCGTCATCTATAAAATCGGTTACTGCCATTAACCCGTCCAATTGACTTTCTTTCAGGAACGCTTGGATGTATCCGCCGAATTCTTCTTCTTTGAAAATCGTGTCGACGGTTGTCAGGCAGATATGATCACTGTCCAGATGATGGCTGAGCTCATAAAAGCTATGCATGGAACTGGGCGTGGATTTAACCAGCAGATAAAAAGGAACAGGCAGTTCCAGTTTTCGCAAGTGCTCCTGCACTTCCGTCATTTCTTCATTTACAATAATACTGATAGATGACGCATCGTTTTTCAGAAAAACATTGATCAAACGATCAATTAACGCCGTACCGTTTAGTTGTACCAGTGGTTTGGGCCATTTTACTCCTTCTTGCACCAAGCGGGAACCCTCGCCAGCTGCAATGATTGCATAATCCATATTTGTCAGAAACTAATTGAATTAAGATGATTGATATATGAAAAAGAAATTCTTCTATCCGAGGAAAAAATCGTTTTTGGACGGATAGAAGAAGTCTTTTTATATGTGTGTATTAATCCAGATAGCTAGGTGCTTTTTCTCCGATCATATCACGCAAAGTCTGTTTAACCATTCTCCACTGCTGGAACAGGTCGTGAACAGGCTGGTGTTCGAAATCGTGCATCGGGCTCTTGCAGAAGAATGACAACCAAGTCTGGATACCGGACATACCGGCACGCATAGCCAAGTCGCTGAACAATACCAGGTCGAGAGCGATAGGAGCGGCGAGGATAGAGTCACGGCAAAGGAAGTTTACCTTGATTTCCATCGGATAGCCCATCCATCCGAAGATGTCGATGTTGTCCCATGCTTCCTTGTTATCCTTGCGGGGAGGATAATAGTTGATACGTACCTTATGATATACGTCACCATAAAGGTCCGGATATTTTTCAGGTTCGAAGATATTGTCGATCACAGACAGTTTACTAACTTCTTTTGTCTTGAAGTTTGCAGGATCATCCAATACTTCGCCGTCGCGGTTTCCTAAGATGTTGGTGGAGAACCAGCCGCTTACACCCAGCATGCGTGTTTTGAACATCGGAGCCAATACAGTCTTCATTAATGTCTGTCCGCTCTTGAAGTCCTTTCCGGAGATAGGTACATTCATCTGTTTGGAGAATTCCCACATAGCCGGCGTGTCTACACACAGGTTAGGAGCACCCATAATGAACGGAGCGCCTTCTGCGATAGCAGCGTAAGCATAACACATACTCGGGGAAACAGCTTCCGTATTGTTTTCCTTCATCGCTTTTTCCAATGCGGCAAGCGACATGTGTTCATCTGACAGAGGAATGTAGATTTCAGTACTTGCAGCCCATAAAACAGCGATACGTTCGCAATTATTGGCAGCCTTGAAATCACGGATGTCCTGGCGCAGTTGTTCTACCATTTCCCAACGGGTGGCAGCCTGTTTGATGTGCGTTCCGTTTAAGCGTTTAGCCCAGTTGTGATCGAATGCAGCCGGCATCGGTTTGATGGCCTGCAATTCTTCTTTCACATTGTTCAGGTCTTTTTCCTTTAATACTTCAGCATACATGGCAGCTTCGTATGCATTATCAGGGAATATATCCCAACCGCCGAATACAATATCGTTCAGATCAGCCAAAGGCACAATGTCTTTGATTGCTTTCTCTTCTCCGCTTTCCAACCGCATAGTCGCCATCTGGGCGATTGAGCCGATTGGTTTTGCTACTCCTTTACGAGCAGCCAGAGTACCTGTAATCATGGTGGTTGATACTGCTCCACCTACACCCACAACGAGAATGCCAAGTTTCCCTTTAGCTTCTTTTACTTCGATTTTTTCCATGTCAATTTAAGTTCAAAAATAATTGTGCAAATTTAAGCCTTCTTAATTGAATTAAAAAGGATAAATATGCGATATAATTGGTTAAAAATACTATAATTTCCAATAACTTGCCAGTCTTTCTGTACAAAAGTACTATTCTCTTCGTACTAAAGGCTTGTTTTTTGAGTTGTACGTAAGATAAAAAATATCTATCTCTTGAACTATTTTGTTACAAAACTATAAAAATAGATTGGTTTCACAAATAATTTTGACGAATATAGTTGTTTATCGAATAAAAATACTTTCCTTTGTGGCATGTGAACAACATAGTTTTCAGAAATTGCTCTTTTATCTCCGATGTAATATTCAACAAGTGAATTTATTTTGTAGTAATGGACCTTTCCAAGATTATTTGTTACAGTTTTTTTATTAATTATTTTATATCATTTTTGTATGAATATTTACATTGGTAACCTGAACTATCGGGTTAGAGAATCTGACTTACAGCAGGTTTTAGAAGAGTATGGAGTTGTAGAATCAGTAAAGTTAATCATTGATCGCGACACTAACAGATCAAAAGGTTTTGCATTCGCAGAATTTACAAATGAAAGCGAAGCAAGAAATGCAATCAATGAATTGAACGGTGCTGAATACGAAGGCCGTCAGATGGTTGTTAAAGAAGCTACTCCAAGACGTTGAGTTAGTTTTAACAAATAGTATAAGAGAAGGGGTACGGAAGCTAAACATCCGTATCCCTTTTTTTATTGCTGATAATTTCTTACGTTTGCTGCAAATTTTGAAATAAATGAAAACTCTTCCCTTGAAATCTACCCGTCTGCTTCTGCCGGGTATTTGCTTTCTGATTGCAAATCTATTTGTTGTATGTTCGGCCCAGGCACAAATTTCCGACCGGGTGTTTAAGTCGGACCACCGGATCGATCCGGAAAAGAAAGGGCAATTATCTGTCGAGTTGGATAATATAAGTTTCTTTAAAGATAATGAATATACCGGTTCGATTATGAAAGGATATTCTTTGCCGGGATTCTGGATACAACCGAAAGCTGTTTTTTATCCGCTGGGTAATATAAAACTTGAGTTGGGGGTGCATATGCTCCGTTATTGGGGTGCAAAGAAATATCCGAGCCTGGCTTATCAGGATATTGCCGAATGGAAAGGCGACCAGTACCAGCATGGCTTCCATGTCCTTCCTTTTTTTCGGGCGCAGATGGCTTTGTCCGATCATGTGAATATTGTTCTTGGCGATATTTATGGCGGTGCTAATCATAACCTGATCGAACCTTTATATAATCCGGAGTTGAACCTGACGGCTGATCCTGAAGCCGGACTTCAGTTGTTGTATGACTCCCGCAGGTTTGATCTGGATGTCTGGGTGAACTGGGAAAGTTTTATTTTCCGTGAAGATACGCATCAGGAGGCCTTTACTGTCGGGTTGTCGGGGCGTTATAAATTGAATGATCCGGATGCGCGTTTTCATTTTTATGCACCGGTGCAGGGATTGGCCCAACATCGGGGAGGGGAGATCGATACGATATTTACTAACTCTGTACAAACTTTGATGAATGGCGCTGTGGGAGTCGGTACGGTTTGGAACACAGGTAATCCGATATTCCGGAATGTAAATCTTGAATTTGATGTCGCTGGTTATTATCAGCAGGCCGGTAAGTTATGGCCATATGGTAGCGGCTCCGGTTTTTATGTCCGGGCATCTGCGGATATTTACGATTTTCGGGTGAAAACATCTTATTGGAACAGTAATAAATTCATCTCCATGTTCGGCAGTCCGTTTTATGGAGCGGTATCGACATCGGATGAAGGTGTTTCTTTTGACGGGCAAAATATGGTTTATCTGGGGTTGGAATACTCAAAGAGTTTCGGGAAAGGTTTTTCCCTGGGGGTAGATGTGGATGTATATCAGCATCAGTCTGTCGATAAGTTTGGACCGGGGGCTGGTGAAGTCGGTAAATCCGGCAGCGCTACCAGTTTTTCGGCAGGGATTTATTTCCGGATCAATCCATCGTTCCTGATCAAGCAGTTTTAAAAGGAGAAAATAATGAAAGTAAATAAAGGTCTAATTTATATTAGACCTTTTTTCTTTCTGATAGGATTCAAGCAAAAATAGTGTTTTTGCTAATGACGGGAAAGTCGGTAGAACGACCGGGCGTTCCGGATTCCACTCCGGATCTTCCGTGATCATTGTGGATAAAGTTCCCGCATGCATGAGTACTGTCTGTGCATCTGTGATAGCCGTTATGATATGACGTTTTTCCGTAGGCAATAAAACGAAATACCCTTCATCGACTTCTACTACCGGGGTTGCCGTTTTCGAACAGATGAGAAGTTTGCCTGTAGTGACAAAAAGTAATATGTTTCCCATTTGTTCTGTGTCATATACTACTTCACCGGCTTTTACTTCTTTGCATTCAAATTGATTAATAAAATTCTTCATAAAAAATTGCTACTCGTTCAGCATTGCTTCAATCGGCCTGTTTGGCAGATATTGAAGCATACCGGTAGAGTATTCTATCTGATGTTTACCGTTTTCATCGGAGTAGATTACATAATATTCAATACCGGGAATATTTTTTGCCGCTTCACGTGCTTTTTCCAGCCCCATTGCCATGAAGGCTGTCGCATAAGCATCGGCGGTGATACAATCTTCAGCTACAATTGTTGCGCTTAATATGCTTTGTTCGGATGGGTATCCGGTACGCGGGTCAATCGTATGGGCGTACTTTTTTCCATCTTTGACGTAGTAGTTACGGTAGTTGCCGGATGTGGCAACGCCTCCTTTTTTACATAACTGGACTACTTCTTCTATATCGTTTTTTATTCCGGTTGAATCGTCTTCCGGTTTATTGATTCCTATACGCCAGCATTTACCGTTCTGGTTGACGCCTTTCATCGTTACTTCTCCGCCGATTTCGACCATGTAGTTTTCAATACCTTCACGTTCGAGCAGACGTGCTATGATATCGCTTGCATATCCTTTGGCAATCGCGGAGCAATTCAACAGGATACGGGAATCATCTTTTACTACTTTCCGTCCGTCCAGTCTGACTTTCTGATAACCGACGAATTGTTTGATACTGTCGATCATTTGGGGAGTCACACTGTCCATTTTACTGAATCCGAATCCCCAAAGATTGACCAGAGGAGCACAGGTGATATCGAAAATGCCTTCCGAATGGTCGGATACCTCTTTTGCTTTGTTGAACACCTCGATAAACCAGTCATCTGCTTCGACCGCCTCATTCCGGTTCACTTTTGATATGATAGAGTTCGGATTGAACGGATTTAACGAAAGATTGAACTTTTGAAATTCGGCATCAATCTTTTCTGTCAGTATTTCAGAACCTTCATATTTAATATGATAGATAGTATGAAAAACGGAACCGCTTTCTTCGAAATATTGTTTCTGTTTTGTACAGGCAGTGAACATAAGTATCCATAAACCGGCCGCCAGAATGATCTTCTTGTACATCTCTTTAAATTTTAGCGCAGCAAAGATACTAAAATTTATTGTAATTCAATCAATGTCAGTTGTCAAGCCTTTTTGTTTTCCATATAAGCCCCTTTCATGGGAGATGCGCAGTTGCGTGTAAAAATATCCAGGATACCGCGGCTATGGCGGGATACAGGCTGTGTCCATTGTTTACGACGCTCCGACAAAATCCGGTCTATTTCCTCCGGTGATTGTTGGAAGCCGTTGGTTCCGATGATCTCGAGCTTACGGGCAGGAATGTCGATACGGATCAGGTCATTGTCTTCAACCAGGGCGATAGGACCGCCGTCGTATGCTTCCGGGGAGACGTGTCCGACGGCCGGGCCGCGGGTAGCTCCGGAAAAACGTCCGTCGGTAATGAGGGCAATGCTTTCTGCCAGTTCCGGGTCGGAGGCGATGGCTTCGGTCGTGTAAAACATTTCCGGCATTCCACTGCCTTTCGGACCTTCGTAACGGATAAAGACGGCTTCTCCCGGATGGATATTTTTCTGCAATACAGCTTGCAATGCTTCTTCTTCGCTATCGAATACACGGGCCGTTAATGTTGCCTGCATCAGGTTGGGGGAGATGGCGGCATGTTTGACAACGGCTCCTTCCGGGGCGAGATTCCCTTTTAATATGGCAATCGCTCCTTGTTTCCGGATCGGACTTTTAAAAGGTTTGATAATGTCGCTGACTTTTACTCCAAGCGGGGACAAGTATTTGCGGCATCCTTCATAAAATCCGTTTGTGCGGAGTGTTTCAAGATTTTCTCCCAGGCTTTTGCCTGTTACTGTCCGGACGTCCAGGTTAAGTACGTCTTTCAGTTCTTCCAGAATGGCGGGAACGCCGCCGGCATACCAGAAATATTCGCCCGGCCAGAATCCGCTTGGACGGATATTCAGTAAAAAAGGAATTTGGCGATGGATTTCATCAAATAATTCAGGCGGCAGGTCGATGCCTAGTTCATGCGCAATGGCCGGCAGATGTAGCAGGCTGTTGCTGGAGCCGGCTATCGCGGCGTGCACCATGATAGCATTTCTGAAAGCGTCGATTGTCAGGATATCGGAAGGCAGTAACTCTTCTTTTCCTAATTCGACGGAACGTTGTCCGGCGTACCGGGATATCTCTTTTATATAATGTACGTGCGTAGGGACCAAGGCCGAACCCGGCAGGGCGATACCCAGTGCTTCGGCCATTACCTGCATTGTCGAGGCTGTTCCCATAAATGAACAGGCTCCGCAAGTCGGGCAGGCATCTTTTTTATAAGCGAGGAATTGCTCTTCGCTTATTTCTTTCCGTTCGTATTGTGCATTGTATGTTCCGATTTGTTCTAAAGTCAGCAGGTTGGGGCCGGCTTTCATAATACCTCCCGGCAGGAGCAGGGCCGGCATATTCAGCCGGGCGATCGCCATCAGGTGGGCGGGCACCGATTTGTCGCAACTGGTAATGAATATTCCCGCATCGAAAGGCGTTGCTTTTACGTGTATCTCCATCATGGCTGCCATGATATCGCGGGATACGAGCGAATAGTTCATTCCGTCGTGGCCCTGTGCTTCGCCGTCGCAAATGTCAGTGACGTAGTAATTGGCAGCCCGTCCTCCGGCATCGCTGATACCTTTGCCGGCTTCTTCCACCAGCTTGTTCAGATGGGCACTTCCGGGGTGGCTGTGTCCGTAACTGCTCTCAACGATGATTTGCGGTTTGCTGAGATCTTCAATGCTCCAACCACTACCGAGGCGGAGTGAATCGAGTTCCGGTGCCAATTTACGTAATTCCTGACTTTTCATATACATTTATTTTATTAGCAGAAGAACAGGTGTTCTATCAATATTTTTGCTCCGATACCGATTAGTATCAGTCCGCCGATCAGGTCGAGTTTCAAATCCACCTTACGTCCGAAACGACTTCCGAAATAAACGCCTGAAACAGACATAAGGAATGTGATGATTCCGATCAGGGAAGCCTGGATGATGATATCCGATTTCAGGATAGCCAGCGAGATACCGATAGCCAGTGCGTCGATGCTTGTTGCTATAGACAGTCCGAACAATGTTTTGTTGCAGAGCGGATTTGTTTTGCAGTCTTCATCTTCTTCCTGCGTACTGTCGTATATCATTTTACCTCCCAGGTAAAGCAACAGGACGAAAGCGATCCAGTGGTCGAAGGCTGTAATGTATTTCTGGAATCCGACACCGGCCAGATAGCCCAGAACTGTCATTGTGGCCTGTGTGATACCCATAAAAGAGCCGATCTTAACCATATTGCACACAGTGCAATTCCGGATTACTGCTCCGCCGGTTACGGACACGGCCAAACTATCCATCGATAATCCGATGGCTAGTAACACTATTTCTATAATTGACATAAATTAAAAAGTTTCCACCCCGGGTGTACTCATATTTCTGATTCTATCTTATAGTTGTTTCTATTGGATGAATTCCTGGAAATCAACTCGCCGATGAATCCGGCTAAGAACATTTGCGTTCCGAGGATCATCGCAGTAAGCGATATATAGAAATATGGAGAGTTTGTTACCAACGGACGTAAATCGCCGGAGAACATGGAGATCAGTTTCATGCTTAATACGAATACCAATGCGATGAAACCGATAAAGAACATCACGCTTCCCCACAGACCGAAGAAATGCATCGGCTTTTTTCCGAATTTGGAAGTAAACCATAACGTGATCAAATCCAGATAGCCGTTGACAAAACGGTTCAGTCCGAATTTGGTTGTTCCGTATTTGCGTGCCTGATGCTGTACGACTTTTTCACCGATCTTATGGAAACCGGCAATCTTTGCCAGGTATGGAATATACCGGTGCATATCGTTGTACACTTCGATATTTTTGATAACGACATTTTTGTAAGCCTTCAGGCCGCAATTGAAATCGTGCAGGTTGTTTATGCCGGAGAATTTGCGGGCCGTGGCATTGAATAGCTTTGTCGGGATCGTTTTGGATAACGGGTCGTACCGTTTCTTTTTCCATCCTGAAACGAGGTCGTATCCGTCTTCCGTGATCATGCGGTAAAGTTCCGGGATTTCGTCCGGACTGTCCTGGAGGTCGGCATCCATGGTGATGACGACATCTCCCTGGGCACGCTCGAAACCGCAATGCAGTCCGGGTGATTTGCCGTAATTGCGACGGAACTTGATGGCTCTGATACAAGGATTCTTTTGCTGTAAACCCTCGATCACTTCCCATGAATTGTCCGTACTGCCGTCGTTTACAAATATAATTTCGTAAGTAAAGTTATGTTCTTTCATCACCCGCTCTATCCATGCTTCCAGTTCCGGTAGAGACTCGGCTTCGTTGTACAACGGAATAACTACTGATATATCCATTATTTGTATTGTTTCTCCTTATTGTTCTTGTCTGATCGCACCGGTTTCATTGTTCCTGCACAGAATGGCTGCTACCGGTATCGAAAGTATAATACCATAAAATATATTATTGAAAACACCCTGAATAGCCATATGGATAGGAGTGAAATTGGTTTTTCCGATTGCTTCCATGACTTCGGTGCTTACCTGTGAATCTTTCAGTACTTCGATCATCTGGTTTACGGAGTTTGCCAGAAAATCGGCCGGAGCGATAAACTGGAAGAACACGAAATGTTCGAGGGCGACGATCAATGCGGCAAAAAAGTAAAGCATTGTGCCGAAGCGCCAGGCGTGAAAGAAACTGATCTTTCCGCCGATGTCCTGTTTGTATCGTTTTGTCAGATAATAGGCGATGAACGGTACTGTCAGTGTAAGCACTATATATATAATGTTTAGGGCAGGAACCGTATTGCTGAAAATAAAGAACAGGTACTTGATCACCCAGAAAATTCCCATGGCTAAACCATAAGTCATCGCGCTTTTTAATAGTAGACCTTTATTTTCTTCCATTTGTGCTGCTGTTTTAAAGTTTCTATCAGCAAAATTAATCCTTTTGTTATAATATGCAATGTATAACAATAAAAAAAGAGGAAGTTTATTGTCATAAACCTCCTCTTCCAAATTTTTGAATTTTCAATTGTTAATTATCAATTTTCAATTCTTCTGAGCCTCTTGTCGGATTCGAACCAACGACCCCGAGATTACAAATCACGTGCTCTGGCCAACTGAGCTAAAGAGGCAGGTGGGTAAGCTTACTACATCGCGCCGCTACAACCAAGTACCCTTGCTGCGGTCAAGCCCTGGGGGATTCCGAGGGAGCATGCCGTGTAGGACTTACCCGGGTGCAAAAGTAGATATTATTTTTTACAATGCAAGCGTTTTTATGCATTACAGGTGATATTTGTTTCTAAGTGGCTGTAAACCTTTTATTTTAGTTGTGGTTAAAAAGTGTTTATTCTTTGTTGCCGGCTTGATTTGTCTTACCGGTAAACTCTATATCGAGTCAACCTCTATTATAGATGAGGCTGAAAGTAATCAACTAAAAACATTAACACAGTATAGATAGTGTTTCATTGTAATGAAACAAGTGTTTCTACTTAATGAAACAAATGTTTCAATAGGATGAAACAGATTTTCGGAAGGAGGTATTTTATCAATTGTTTCGGCGGTTATCTTTTTTTCTATAGATTCAACTTTACATTTGGTATATGTATAAATATTCTTGTACATTTGTACCCTAATTCAAAAATCAAAAACACTAAGAACAATGGGTGGTTTTTTCGGAACTATTTCTAATTCGTCTTGTGCAACTGACTTATTTTACGGCACAGACTACAATTCTCACCTGGGAACCCGCAGAGGCGGTATGGCAACCCTACACGAAGGCGTCTTCAAACGCTCTATCCATAATCTGGAAAATTCTTATTTCCGTACTCGTTTTGAAAGTGAACTGGAGAAATTCCAGGGGAATTCAGGTATAGGTATCATCAGCGATACAGATCCTCAACCAATCTTCATTAATTCTCACTTAGGTAAATATGCCGTTGTGACCGTAGCCAAGGTGAACAATCTGGAGGAACTACAGAATGAATTGCTGGATAAGGGATGTCACTTTTCAGAAATGAGTTCCGGCCAGATCAATCAGACTGAATTGATTTCATTACTGATCTCTCAGGGTAAGACGTTTGTTGAAGGTGTGGAAATTGTTTTCGAAAAGATTAAAGGTTCCTGCTCGATGCTTATTCTGACAGAGGAAGGCATTATTGCCGCACGCGACAAATGGGGGCGTACTCCGATCCTGATCGGTAAGAAAGAAGGTGCCTATGCGGCATCAAGCGAACCTTGCAGCTTCCCGAATCTGGGATATGAAATAGATTATAATGTAGGCCCAGGCGAAGTGGTTATGCTTACGGCAGACAAGATGACGCAGTTGCGTAAGCCGAATAAGAAAATGCAGGTTTGCTCTTTCTTATGGGTGTACTATGGTTATCCGGTCTCTGAATATGAAGGGGTGAACGTAGATGCTTCCCGCTATGCCAGCGGTCTGGCTATGGCGAAGAAGGATGAGGTGGATGCTGATTTTGTATCGGGTATCCCTGACTCCGGTATTGGTATGGCGCTGGGATATGCTGAAGGTAAAGGGATTCCTTACCGTCGTGCTATCGTTAAATATACACCGACATGGCCCCGTAGCTTTACCCCGGCCAACCAGTCCGTACGTGACCTGGTTGCTAAAATGAAACTGATCCCGAACCGTGCCCTTCTGAAAGGGAAACGGGTGATTTTCTGTGACGACTCGATTGTTCGCGGAACACAGCTTCGCGATAATGTAAATATATTATATGGATATGGAGCGAAAGAGGTGCATATGAGAATCGGATGTCCTCCGATCCTGCATGCTTGTCCGTTTGTCGGTTTTTCTGCTTCCAAGTCCCACCTGGAACTGATTGCCCGCCGGATTGTCAAGGAACTGGAAGGGGATGATGCAAAAGATCTGGATAAATATGCTACAACAGGTACCGAGCAATATAATATGTTGGTGGAACGTATCCGTGAGCAGCTGAATATCACTACACTTAAATTCAATACAGTAGAAGACCTGATCGCTTCGATCGGCCTGCCGAAGGAATGTGTTTGTACACATTGTTATAATGGCAATGGCTGTTTTTAAGAGGGGGTAATTATAGAAAGAATTGAACTATCCCGTTCCCGTGCTTGACACGGGATCGCAAAGGCACAGACCATATCCTATATGTATATTTTGATACTGCCGGTTCTTTTGCGACCCCGTGTCAAGCACGGGGACAAGATAGTTCAAACCAGATAAAAAGAGAAATAATTACAAAACAATCGTTGGGTAATTATTTCTCTTTATTATTTTGTTATTCGTCGCTCTTTACCTACTTTTATGCTTTAAATATAAAAGTATACCTTATGACAGTATTAGATAGATTTTTAAAGTATGTAACGTTTGAAACACAATCGAGTGAAGAGACCGGGACAACACCAAGTACTCCGGGACAGCGGGTGTTTGCAGAAGAATTGGTAAAGGAACTGGAAGAAATCGGTCTGGAAGACATCACGCTGGATGAAAACAGCTATCTGATGGCAACACTTCCGGCAAATACCGATAAGAAGATTCCGGCTATCGGCTTTATCGCCCATCTGGATACCAGTCCGGATATGTCGGGAAAAGATGTGACTCCACGGATTGTAAATTATAAAGGAGGAGATATCGTCCTGTGCGCCGAAGAGAATGTAGTTCTTTCTCCCCAGATGTTTCCTGAACTGAATGATTATAAAGATCAGGATATTATTGTAACCAACGGTAAGACCTTGCTGGGAGCCGACGATAAAGGCGGTGTGGCAGCCATCATCGCTGCTATGAAATATCTGAAGGATCACCCGGAAATCGAACATGGCAAGATACGTATCGGTTTTACTCCGGACGAGGAGATCGGGGAAGGGGCCAACCATTTTGACGTGGAGAAATTCGGCTGTGAATGGGCTTATACGATCGACGGCGGGCAGATTGGCGAACTGGAATATGAAAACTTCAATGCGGCAGCTGCCAAAATAACTTTTAAAGGTTTGAACGTTCATCCGGGTTATGCGAAGAACAAGATGCTGAATGCTTCGTTGCTGGCTATCGAGTTCGCTTCGTGGCTGCCGGCTTCACAACGTCCGGAACATACGCAGGGGTACGAAGGTTTCTATCATCTGACCAATATGTCGGGTACGGTAGAGGAAGCCTCCTTGTCTTATATCATCCGCGACCATGTGCGCACTTTGTTTGAAGAAAAGAAAGCACAGTTGAAGATGTGGGTAAAACGTATGAACGAAATCCATCCGGGCAGTACGACGCTGGAACTTCGCGACCAATATTATAATATGCGTGAAGTGGTTGAACCGAAGAAATATATCGTAGACCTGGCCTTTGAAGCCATGGAGTCTGTCGGTGTTAAACCGCTGGTTAAACCGATTCGCGGCGGAACGGACGGTGCCCGTTTGTCATTTATGGGATTGCCCTGCCCGAATATATTTGCCGGCGGGTTGAATTTCCATGGACGTTATGAGTTCCTTCCGGTCAACTCATTGGAAAAGAGTATGCAAACAATTATAAAAATAACCGAGCTTCTGGCTCAAAAATCTTAAACGTAATAATAACATGAAAACGACTCCGTTTACCGATGTACATATCGCATTGGGAGCAAAAATGCATGAATTTGCAGGTTATAATATGCCGATCGAATATACCGGCATAATCGATGAACACATGACCGTTGTGAATGGTGTAGGTGTATTCGATGTATCTCATATGGGAGAGTTTTGGGTAAAAGGCCCGAATGCGCTGGCTTTTATCCAGAGTATCACTTCCAATGATGCATCTGTTTTGCCATTGGGTAAGGCGCAATATACTTGCTTCCCGAATGATAAAGGTGGTATTGTGGATGACCTGCTGGTTTATCACTATGAACCGGAAAAATATCTGTTGGTCGTAAATGCAGGAAATATTGCAAAAGACTGGGATTGGTGTGTCAGTCACAACACAGTGGGGGCAGAGCTTGAAAACTCTTCCGACCGTACAGCCCAGCTGGCAATCCAGGGACCGAAAGCAACTGAAGTGTTGCAACGCCTGACTCCGGTCGATCTTTCGTCTATCCCTTATTATTCTTTTGTGACCGGAGAGTTTGCCGGTTGTAAGAATGTAATCATTTCCAATACGGGCTATACCGGTGCGGGTGGTTTTGAATTGTATTTCTATCCGGATGATGCAATGACTATCTGGAATGCAATCTTTGAAGCCGGCAAGCCCGAAGGTATCAAGCCGATTGGTTTAGGTGCCCGCGACACACTTCGTCTGGAAATGGGATTCTGTCTGTATGGCAATGATCTGGATGATACGACTTCTCCGATCGAAGCCGGACTGGGTTGGATCACTAAGTTTGCGGACGGGAAAGAATTTACAAACCGGGCAGAACTGGAACGCCAGAAGAAAGAAGGCGTTACCCGTAAGTTGTGTGCGTTTGAATTGGTAGACAAGGGTATTCCCCGTCATGGTTATGAAATTGTGGATGCAGAGGATCAGGTTATCGGTGTTGTAACATCCGGAACGATGTCGCCGGTGTTGAAGAAAGGTATCGGTATGGGATATGTGAAGCCTGAATATGCAAAAGCCGGTTCAGAATTCTTTGTGAAAGTACGTAACCGTAATCTGAAAGCACAGGTGGTCAAAGCGCCGTTCAGAAAATAATGAAAAACAGGCATATGTAAATAAGAAGCCTCATTCGTTACCGGATGGGGCTTTTTTATATATCTTTGCGCCGAAAATATAAAGATAGGTCTCATGTTGAACTTTCTGAAGAACTGGACATTGCCTGTTGCAATGCTGACCGGTGTATTGGGTTATTTGATGTTTGCCAACTTCACCTTTCTGGAGCCGACAAAACCGTTTATGAACACGCTTATTGCGTATCTTACTCCTTTATTGATTTTTGGTCAGTTATTACTTACTTTTTGTAAAGTGGATTGGCGGGAGTTGATGCCGTCTCCGTGGCATGGATGGCTGTTGCTGTTTCAGATTGTTTCTTCATGTGCCCTGGCTGCCTTGTTGATCTTTGTTCCCATGGGAGGTTCCTACCGGGAGGTTTTTGAAGCAGCGATGGTTTGCCTGATCTGTCCGACGGCGACAGCGGCGGCTGTTATTACGGGTAAGTTGGGCGGGAGTGCTTCCAGTCTGACTACTTATACCCTGTTATCGAATATTCTGGCGGCGGTAGCTGTGCCGTTGATCTTTCCTTTGGTCGAGCCTCATACGGACGTTACTTTCTTCACCGCTTTTCTGAAGATTTTGAGTAAAGTATTTCCGTTGTTGCTTTTCCCGTTTTTTCTGGCATTGTTTTTCCGGTATTGTCTTCCGAAGATACATCATTTTTTGTTAGGTTTCCATGACCTGGCTTTTTATATGTGGGGGATGGCGCTGGCCATCGTAACGGCTCAGACCGTGAAATCGCTTGCCCACAGTACGATTCCGGTAGAGGTCGAGATATTGATCGCATTGGCTGGTTTTATTACTTGCGCCCTTCAATTCTTTCTCGGAAAACGGATCGGAACTATTTATAAAGACCGTATCAGTGCCGGTCAGGCTCTGGGACAAAAGAACACGGTGCTCGCCATCTGGATGTCTTATACTTATCTCGACCCGGTTTCTTCGGTCGGTCCGGGTTCTTATGTGTTGTGGCAGAATATATTTAATAGCTGGCAGCTGTGGAAGAAACGGAAAAATGATTCTAAAATGTAAATAACAAAGAATAAAATATATGAGATTAAGTAATGAATGGTTCACAGCCTTGTCGGAAGACGAAGACGGGCATTTGGTAACAGTAAGCGGACGCGATGAACTGACGGAATTTATCCAGTCCGGTAAATTCAAGGAACGTGTTGAAATAACCTGGAAATATGAAGGGGATGAGAAAGGAATGCCTATGGATGCACTTGCCGAACAGATGGAGAACGTACAGGAAACATTGCGGAAAGCCATGGAAAAAGATAAACTCTCCATCCTTACCGCTGTTTATACCGGGGCAGGAGAGAAGATATGGGTTTTCTACACCCGTACAGTCCGCGTTTTCGGCGAACGTCTGAATGAGGCACTCGCTCCGTTCGATCTGTTACCTATTTCTATTTATACGGAAGTCGATCCCGAATGGGAAGAGTATCTGGATATGTATGAGATGAAGCAGTGGGCACTCGATTAAGGCGTGTTTAGCTCTTTTCTGACTAACCAGCTGCCGATGCGCGATTCGGAAATTCCTTCTTTCAACCGATAGCTACAAATGAAACGGTCGTCTTTTATTTTAGATTCCATGTAGTTGAACTGACATGTTTTTTCTGTATAAAAGGCTTCCGCAAGTTCTATGATATGGGTGGAGAGAAGGAATTTGCTTTGCGGATATTTTTTCAGCAGATTGAGAACGATGACCGAAGCCTCATAAGCATCGCGGGCATTTGTTCCCCGGAAGAGTTCGTCGAACACGATGAAATAAGCATCTTCTTCCTTGACTTTTTCCAGTATGCTTTTGATACGTAATACTTCCGCATAGAAATGGCTTTCTCCTCTTTTTAAAGAATCCGGTAAATTGATGGAAGTAAAAATACCCTTGTATACCGGGCAACGCATATAAGTTGCCGGTACCGGTAATCCGGCGTGAGCCAACCAAATAACCGACGATAACGCTTTCAGAGTCGTCGATTTGCCAGCCATATTGGAACCTGTGAAAATATTGATATGTTTTTCCTCCAAATGCCAGTCATTACGTACGGCTTGCGGCAAAGCCGGATGGAAAAAGTTGTGTATGACCAGCTCTGTGTCGCCGGAGTGTAATTCCGGGTAACAAAATCCTTTCTCTTTAGCTATTTGATGTGCGGAACGAAAGGCGTCCAATTCGTATACAATATCAAGTATCCCCTGTACAGCGATTTTTCCCCTATTGCGGAAAATGTAGTCGAACTGGTCGATTTCGTAACAAGTTAATCTGGTTTCCCTGTTCGGGATTGAAGCGAAAACATTGCTGTCCACATAGGAACGTATCATCCGGAGTGTTTGTTTGATAATGTCCGGTTGTGCGGACTCTTCTATGGGAGATGAGATCTGGCGTAATTCCCGGATCAATTCACATAAATATAAGCATCCACGGCTTTTAATATAGTTCCACGGATTTTTCTGCAATTTGTTTTTTAACCATTGGTAGTAGGAGAGGACGCCTAATACGGTTGTGGGGGACGGCTCATTATAATTCAGGTAATATTCGATGAAGTCCAGGGTGTTCCCGTCTATTTCGAAGCTGGGTATTCCACCGGCGCGAATGGATTCGATGCGGTAGTGGAGTGTTTGGATATTGTTAACAGGATGGGTAACCCAGTTTTGGAGTACGTTACGGCCGCCTTTAGACTGAGTCTCGGTATAAATACCGGTCAGATCAAATTCTCCGTAGGGATTTTGCGTAACGCATAAGTCATTACGGGTCTGTATATCTGTTTCGAGTTTCTTTGTTCCTGTCTGTCCCATTGGACAAAGATAGTTTTGTTTATGAAACTAAAGATACTCCAGGGTAAAAAAATACAAAAGGAGTTGTCTTTGAAAACAACTCCTCCGTGTAAATATATAAACTCTAAAAAATAACTGGCAGATCACCAGGTAATGCTATTGCAATCTGACTAATCTGTAAAGCAATTGCTGGATTGCTTCCTGATAGTCGTCGATAATGGATTGTGAGAATGCTTCAGGGAACAAATCTCTGTGTTTTTCTACGTAGTTGTAGAAATCTGATGCATGTTTTACGATGTCTTTCGGAGTTTTGGTTTCCGGGATGGCAATCTGGAGGTCGCCTACCAAGGCGAATGTTGTTTCGGTGATTCTGTCGATCACGTCCAGCAAGGAGGCGATGGCTTCATCTAATGCCATATGTTTAGCATAACTGCCGGTTCCGGTTACGCTCCAGTGAAAAAGTTTGAGACTACTGTTGAATGAGAAAAGTTCTCCGATAAATGTTGCGATCTCTTTATTGGAAGTGCGGGTCGCTTTTTCTTTTTGTTCTGATTTTACTGTTGTACTCATAATTTTGTTTATTTATGTTTTGTACTTAATAAACATCATAGGCAACAGGAAAGTTTACGGGAATATTAGAAAATATTTGAAGATGATTTATGGTAACAATAAGGTTGTAAAAGCTGTTTATAAATGGAATATGGATAAATAATTATGACACAGATAAAATTGAAACGGATATATGAAGATCCGGAGCCAACGGATGGTTACAGGGTCTTTGTGGATCGGCTATGGCCCAGAGGTATGAAAAAGGAAGCGGCACATTTCGCTTTGTGGGAAAAAGATGTAACTCCCTCTCCAGAACTTCGAAAGTGGTTTCATCAGGCACCCGATGAAAGGTGGAATGAGTTTGCCGCATTGTATAGCAAAGAGCTGAACGGTTCGGAGGCAGCAAAGGCATTTGTGGAGAAGATCAGTCAATATCCGATCGTCACGTTGCTATATGCTTCTAAGAGTCCGGACCATAATCATGCGCTTATTTTGAAAAAGTACCTGGAGGAGCTGATGGTTGGCGATAGGTAATGTGTCATCTGTACTGTACGGAGGGTAAGTTGCGTGCTACATCGGGATGCTCCCTACTGGTAGGTACACTCTGTACCTATTGGTAGGTACAGGTTGTCCCTAGGGATAGGGACGCAACGTACCTACCGCTAGGGACAATCTCTATACTGGGCGGAACAGGCTATGACTACTGCGTGATCAGGTAAGCCTTGAACGCTTTGAAGTCTTTGCTGAGTTCGACACTTTGTTTCGTTCCTTTCATAAAGGCTTGCAACTTGGCTGGAATTTCAATGTCTGCATCGAGGATGCGGTCTACTGTCCCTTTGAATTTCGCCGGATGGGCAGTTTCAAGGAAGAGGCCGGTTTCGTCAGATTCGAGTGCATATTGTATCAAAGCCTGATAGCCGCAGGCACCATGCGGGTCAAGTAGATAGCCGTCGTTTTCATATACATATCTGATGGTGTATTCGATTTCTTCGTCGGTGAAACGGTAGCCGGTGATGTGCTGGCATATTTCATGGTGTTTGTCGCCGTAGATATCGAATAAATCCATGATGCGGGCAAAGTTGCTCGGGTCGCCGACATCCATCGCGTTAGCTATCGTGGCTACGGAAGGACGCGGGGTGTAAACGCCTGTTCTTAGATATTCAAGGAATACGTCGTTGCGGTTGTTGGCAGCGATGAAGCGTTTAACGGGCAGTCCCATCCAGTTGGCAAAAAGACCGGCGGTGATATTTCCGAAGTTCCCGCTGGGAACGGAGATGACCAGGTTATCGGCTTTGCCGAGCTTATCCAGTTGTGCGTAGGCATTGAAATAATAGAATGATTGCGGGAGGAAGCGGGCCACGTTGATGGAATTGGCTGATGTCAGTTTCATGTGGCGGTTCAGTTCGTCATCCATGAAAGCCGATTTTACCAACGCCTGGCAATCGTCGAAAGTCCCGTCTATCTCAAGGGCGGTGATATTCTGCCCCAGTGTTGTGAACTGGCATTCCTGGATAGGACTGACTTTTCCCTTGGGATAAAGAACATACACGTGGATACCCGGTACACCCAGAAAACCGTTGGCAACGGCACTTCCCGTATCTCCCGAAGTGGCAACCAGTACGTTAACCTGTTTCAGTCCTTCTTTTTGGATGAAATATCCCAGCAGGCGGGCCATGAAGCGTCCGCCGACATCCTTAAAGGCTAGTGTCGGACCGTGGAAAAGTTCAAGGCTGTAAATATTTTCAGAGACGTTTACCACAGGGGTATCGAACGATAAAGTATCTTTTACGATTTCATTCAACGTTTCCGTTTCGATGTCTTCACCGAAAAAAGCCTGTGCAACCGTACAAGCTATTTCGTGGAAAGACTGATTTTTCATATTGTTGATTGTGCCCTCATCCAAACGGACGATACGTTCGGGCATATACAATCCCTTGTCACCGGCAAGGCCTTTTACTACGGCTTCTTCCAGGGTGGCGAGGGGAGCTTGTTTGTTTGTGCTGTAATATTTCATAATAATTCTTTTATAAATTCATCTTTTTCCAAAACTCCATATTTACCGTTCAGGACACTGAACTCGTCGAAGCAGGTCACTGCATCAGGCTCTTGTCCGGGTTTGTAGATCAGGAAGGGGACGGGGGTATTGGTGTGTGTACGGATCGAACAGGGAGTCGGATGGTCGGGAAGTACGGCAATGGCAACCGGTTCGTCCCATGTCTGCAACTCTTCATAGATAATGCGGATGGCCCGTTTATCCAGATATTCGATTGTTTTTATTTTGAGGTCTACGTCTCCTTCGTGTCCGGCTTCATCGCTGGCTTCGACGTGGAGGTAGACGAAATCGTTTGTTTTCAGTGCTTCGAGGGCGGCATGCGCTTTGCCTTCGTAGTTGGTATCATATAATCCGGTGGCGCCTTCCACGCTGATAACTTCAAGACCGGCATAAACGCCGATGCCGCGAATCAGGTCGACGGCTGAAATAACGGCCCCTTTATTGAAACCGTACATCTCCTGCATGGTCTGCATGGCAGGACGATAACCGGGCGACCAGGGCCAGATACTGTTTGCCGGGTCCTTTCCGGCTGCCATACGTTTGCGGTTGACGGGATGGTCTTTCAATATTTCCTGGGATTTCAGAATCAAGTCATTCAATAAGTCGGCAGTCTCTTGTGCTTCCGGCACTTCCGGTTTGACCATCAGCGGGCGGAAGGGGTGGAGGGGGACATCGTGAGGCGGCGTGCAATCCAGCCGTTTATCGCCTCCTTTGATAACTAAAAGGTGACGGTAGGAGACGCCGGTGTAGAATTTTACTTTGTCGGAGCCTAATTTCTCGTTGAGGAATTGTATTAATTCGTCGGCCTCTTCGGTGGATATATGGCCGGCCGAATGGTTTTTCAGGATATCTCCTTCAACACAAATAAGGTTGCAGCGCATCGCCATTTCACCCGGTTGAAGGGTGACACCGATGCTTGCAGCTTCCAGTACGCCACGTCCTTCGTATACTTTCGGCAGGTCGTATCCTAATACGGCCATGTTGGCAACTTCGCTGCCCGGATGGAACCCGTCGGCAACCGTTTTCATTTGTCCGGTAACACCCAATGCAGCCAGCTTATCCATATAAGGGGTATCTGCATATTGCATGGGAGTCTTACCTCCAAGTGCCTCAATGGGTTCATCGGCCATGCCGTCGCCCAGGATTATTATACTTTTCATTTCGTATTAACTTAATTCATTCCTTTTCTTACCGAATATTGGCTATAGAGATTATATCGGCGAATACACCAGCAGCCGTTACATCGGCTCCGGCTCCGTAGCCTTTTATTATCATGGGATACTCGTGGTATCTTTCGGTGGAAATCATGATGATGTTGTTGCTGCCTTCCAGTTCGTAGAATGGGTGGTGGCTGTCGACTGTTTGCAGGCCGATTTCGCAAACACCTTTATCCATTTTGGCAACGAAGCGGAAACGTTTGCCTTCGGCTTCCAGTTGCTGGCGTTTGTTTTCAAATTCGGCATCCAGTTCTTTCACTTTGCACCAGAAATCGTCGAGCGAACCTTCGAAATATTTATCCGGCACGAACAAGTTGCGTTTTACATCTTCCTGCTCCACTTTGTAACCGGCTTCACGCGCCAGGATGACGAGTTTACGCAATACGTCTTTTCCACTCAGGTCGATGCGGGGGTCGGGTTCCGAGTAACCTTCCTCTTTTGCCATCAGGATTGCCTTGCTGAAAGGTATATCGGCACTGAGCGTATTGAATATATAATTTAATGTACCGGAAAGAACAGCTTCCAGTTTCAGGATATGATCGCCACTGTTTCTCAGGTCGTTCATCGTATTGATGATAGGCAGTCCGGCTCCAACGTTCGTTTCGAACAGGAACTTGACGCCACGGTGGCGGGCCGTTTCTTTCAGTTTGATATAATTGCTGTAAGAGGACGAGGCGGCTACTTTATTGGCGGCTACCACTGAAACGTTGTTGTTGAGCAGCGTTTCATACAGGTCGGAGACAGCCGGGGTTGCCGTACAATCCACAAATACGGAGTTGAAGATATTCATTTTCAGAATCTCTTCTTTCAGATGTTCGGGAGAACTCTCTTCGCCGTTCTTTTTCAGTTCGTCGATACAGTTTTCCAGGTTCAGTCCTTCACGAAGGAAAAGGGCACGTTTACTGTTGGCGATACCGACAACATTCAATTTCAGGCCGTTTTGTTCCATCAGTTTAGGTTGCTGGATACGGATTTGTTCCAGTAAGTTACCGCCTACCGTTCCGACACCTGCAATGAACAGGTTCAACACCTTATATTGTGACAGAAAAAATGAATCATGGATAGAGTTCAGTGCCTTGCGCAGATATTTGAGCTTGATAACAAATGATATGTTTGTTTCGGAAGCACCTTGTGCACAGGCAATCACGCTGATACCGGCACTGCCCAGCGTACCGAACAGCTTACCGGCAATACCTGGCGTACGTTTCATGTTTTCACCGACGATGGCGACTGTTGCCAGATCTTTTTCGGCCACCGTATCGTTCATATCACCCTGGGCGCGTTCCAATGCGAACTCTTCATCCAGCACCTGCACGGCCAGGTCGGCATCGGCATTGCGGACAGCGAAAGTCGTATTGTTTTCGGAACTGGCCTGTGATACCATAAATACGCTGATACCGCTTTTTGCCAATGTCTTAAAGATACGGTAGTTTACACCGATCACACCAACCATGCCCAGTCCCTGAACGGTAATCAGGCAGGTGTCGTTGATAGAGGAAATACCTTTGATGATGGCTTTCCCTTCTTCTTTTACCTTTTCCTTGGAAATATAAGTACCCGGCGCTTCCGGATTGAATGTGTTCAGGATACGGATCGGAATATTCTTATGATATACCGGATAAATCGTCGGCGGATAGATGACCTTGGCTCCGAAGTTACACAACTCCATCGCTTCGGTAAACGTCAGCCGGTCGATTACATAGGCTGAACTGATGACGCGCGGGTCGGCAGTCATGAAACCGTCTACGTCCGTCCATATTTCCAAAACGTTGGCATCGAGCGCAGTAGCCAGGATAGAGGCAGTATAGTCGGAACCGCCACGTCCCAGGTTCGTTACTTCTCCGTTTTCCGTACTGGAAGAGATAAAGCCGGGAACCAGCGATACTTTAGGTAGCGGGTTGAAAGTCTCTTTAATGAGCTGGTTTGTCTGTTCGAAATCAACGATATGTTTGTTGAACTGCTTGAGCGTTTTGATAAACTTACGGGAATCGAACAGCTTGGCATCTTCGATGACATTCGACACGATGAGTGAAGAAATGCGTTCGCCGTAACTGACGATTGTGTCGGAAGTCTTGGCAGACAGGTCGTTGATAAGGTACACACCTTTGAAAATATTACCCAGTTCGTCCAGCAGGCTCATGACCTTTTTCTGCACTTCGATGCGCTGCATCTTATCGGGGATAACACCCTGAATCACATCCAGGTGACGTGTTATGATTTCGGAGAACTCCCTTTCGTATCCGACATCCCCTTTGGCAGCCATGGATGAGGTTGCCAGCAACTTATCCGTGATGCCGCCCAATGCAGATACGACAACGATTACAGGCTCTTCAATAGCCTCTACTATCTTCTTAACACTCAAAATACTATTCACGGAACCTACGGATGTTCCGCCGAATTTCAATACTTTCATCGGTATGTATTATTTTAATTGACAGCTGACGGTTGACAACTGACAATATATTTGTAACTAAATTAATTGATAAAAAGAACCGGAAAGAACCGGCATAAAGGATGCAATACAAATGATTGCAACAATGCAGGACGTGGCCGCTGCTCTTGTTTATTTGTAAATTCTAACCCCCCAAGGGGTCATCAATGCCCATGTATAATATGCTATACCTGCAATCATTCTTTTACTTTTCTAGTTTTCATATCTTATTGCAGGGGCAATATTACACATTATTTTTCAAATGCAAGCATTTTTTCAGTAGAAAGTGATAAAATAGTGGAAAGTTGATAGGAAAAGAGGGTATGATGATTACTATTGTTTATTTATTTTGCCCTTTTTCACCTGCCGTAACCAGAACACCGGGAGCAGACAAAGCAAGGTGACGATGAATGCGATATAGAAATCATCGTTGATGCCGCCTATGTATGCTTCTAGTTCGAGACGTTTGATTATTAGCTGTTCGGCGAGTGATTTGGCTGTCTCTTCGGTGGTGCCGGTTGTCTGTAAGGCGAAGAAACTCAGTTTATCTATTGTCTGGTGATATATCTCACCAGTATAATTTAATGCTTCGCTGTAGCGTTGGGTATGGTAACTGGTGCGTTGGGTAAGCATATGGCTGAAGATGGCGACACCGAAACTGCCGCCCATTTGGCGGACGATATTGGTGATACTCGATGCTTGTGCCATTTGTACGACACTGATACGGGCTAATGATAAAGTTAATAATGGCGTGAAAAGTATTCCCATGCCGATGCCGCGAAGATAGAGGCTCATCATGATATACCATTTTTCGGTCAGGAAGGAGAGGAAGATGTTGAGATAGAAACTGAGTGCCATCAGGATCAGTCCGCCTGCAATCAGTATTTTAGGGTTTATCTTCTGCCCCAGTGCTCCGGCAGTGGGAGAACAAAATCCCTGGATGATTCCTACGGGAATAAAGAACATGCCGGCCTGGAGGGCTGAATATCCCAGATTGTTCTGCAAATAAAGGGGAATCAGGAAAGTGCTTCCGAACATGCCGACCCCGAAGATGAACATCATCACGTTTGCCAGGGTGAAATTGCGGTCTTTGAATATACGCAGGTTGATTAACGGATGCTTCACCGTCAGTTCGATATAAATAAAGAGTATGAACATAAGTGCGGAAATCCACATCGAGCCTAATACGACAGGACTGTTCCAGCCTTGTGTGTTGGTAAACGAATTGACTTCCGATAACCCGTACATGAACAGAGGCAGGAAGATGCCGGAAGTGATGAATCCCGGAATATCGAAAGGCTGTACTGTCTCCGCCTTATATTCTTTTTGCAGGATGGCTGTTACAAAGAGAGCGAGAGCCCCGACCGGTACATTTACATAAAATATATAGTTCCAGTTCAGATTGTCGACCAGATAACCGCCGATGGAAGGACCGAACGAGACGGATGCTGCCGAAGCGATGGCCCAGAAGCCGAGTGCCGTTCCCCGCTGCTCCGGAGGAAAAACATTGCTGACAATCGCCATTCCGACAGGCATGATTGCTCCGCATCCAAGGCCTTCGATTACACGCCAGAAAATAAGTTCTTCGATCGAGGTGGAGTTTCCGCACATGAACGAACCGAAAGTAAATACCAATAAAGAAAGGAAATAAATCCGTTTGTATCCGAACCGGTCGGACAGCCAGGCGGCTGCGGGAAGGATGCTCGCAATAGCCAGCATATATCCTGTCAGAACCCATTCGGCAGTGTTGATACTGGCACCGAGCGTCCCCATGATAGCCGGAAGTCCGGTGTTCACGACGGTGGAGTCGAGCACGGCCATAAATGTCCCGATCATGATGTTGCCCAACACCAGCCATTTGTAGGCATTATCATTTGTATTTCCGTTCTTACCCATTATTGCTTCTTGATAATCTTAACGGTTGCAGACATGCCTGATACCAGTTTCGGCATCCGGGTATTTTCTTTTCCTTTTTTTACCTGGTCGACGGAGACTTTTATCGGGATGCGCTGGGCAACTTTGGTATAATTGCCGGAAGCATTATTAGGAGGGATCAATGAAAACTCCGAAGCTGTGTTTGTACCTATATAGAATATCTTTCCGGAAAAGGTGAGTCCGGGGTAGGCGTCCAGCGTGAAATCGGCTTTCTGTCCGAGGCGGAGCGTCCGGAACTTGGTCTCCTCCAGATAAACGGCTACCCAAAGGTCTTTCCCTTCATTGATTGTAAAGAGTGTCTGTCCGGGTTGAACCATGTCACCCGGAAGCGACCACCGTTTGGCAATCACGCCGTCGACCGGAGCTGTGATGCGATAATATCCCAATGAAACACGGGTGGATTCTATCGCTGCATCAGCTGAGGCGATTGCCGCTTCACCGGATGTGATCTGTGCCCGTGAGACCTTGATCTGATCTTTGGCTACTTCTACTTTTATGCCTGTACTTTTCCAGGAGTCTTCCGCATCTTGGAATGTTTCCTGCGAAACGGCATTGGTGCTGTATAGTTTTTGGTCACGTAGATAGTTCACTTCTGCCTGATGGTAAGCGATTTCTGCCAGTTGGAGGTTCTTGATGGCAGTGTTGAGATTCTCTTTTTCCAGTTTCAGGTTGGCTATCGTCTGTTCACGGCGGGTAATGGTTTCCTGTAACTCTGCAACGATACCGCTGCTGTCAAGTTCGGCAAGGAGCATGCCGGCTTTGACCGTATCGCCTTCCCAGGCATATTGCCTGACCATCGGTCCCATGACCTGTGATGCGACGCTTACCCGGTAACTGTCAAGGTTGGCGTCATCAGTCGAAATATATTTGCGATAGTTCCACCACCATAGAAAGGCAATAATGACGGCGATAACCAATATGGCAATAAGCCATATCATACTTTTGTTGGGTGTTTTGTTAGAAGTACTTACACTATCCATAGTTGTGACGTATATTTTTCTGCTTAAAACAAATAAAATATATAAAGGTTCTGGCTATAAAGGTGATTAACAAGTTTGTACAAAAGCTTTTTCAATGGCTTTCCTTTTCCAAATCTGCCCGGCTCTTACTTTGTGTAACCAGATAAACCCCGGTAAAAACAAGGACTGCCGATAATACTTTTTGTAAAGAGAATGTGTCTTGCCCTATCATGACCGCAATCAGTGAAGCAATAATCGGTTGTATATAATTATACATGCTCACTGTTGTCGGACGGATGCGTTTCAGCGACATAGGTATTAATAAATAAGGAATGAATGTCGCACCGATCAGTACGAAACTGATGGCTCCAAGCTCTTGCATATTGAGTGTTTCCCGCTGGAAAGCAGGGGTATCGAGAACATGTCGATAAGTAAAAGGCAATAATACCAACGTGGAAAAAAGAAACATCCATTTCATCATCGTTACCGCTGAATAACGTAAACTCAACGGTTTGGATAAAACGAGGTAGATGGAATATACGAAAGCACTGACGATGATCATCAGATTACCTTCCAGACTGCTGGCTTGCCCCGTAGCATGTGTGGATGCCAGGATCAAAGATATCCCCCCGATGCATCCCATCAATACGCCCAAGGCTTTCATCTTGGTGATCGGCTCTTTCAGGATAACGGCTGCCAGTAGCATGACGAAGATAGGGACGCCTGTTGCGATGATGGAAGCATCCACCGGCGAGGTTCGGTTCAGCCCTACAATAAACAGTCCCTGATTGATGCCTACCCCGCACATGGCGCAGATAAAAAGCAGTCCCAGGTCTTTTATCGTTACCTTTTCCCGTTTGATAAATAACGAAGTTAACCAAAACAACAGGCAGGCAGATCCCATCCGCATGATGGTAAGCGCCTCGGGTTGCACATGGGAAGGTAACAGATATTTGGATATGGACATATTGATAGCAAACAATATATTTGTTATCAAAATCAGTATATGGCCCTTTAGTTTTTCTGAGTTCATCGTCTTGCTGCTTTACTGAACGCAAATGTAATCATAATACTTACACAGCCATTATTATTGGACATACATATGTAAAACAAGCCAGTTTTTAAATTATGTGGCTATATGTTTTTTATCTTATCAAGGAAATTGATAAAACCGGGAATACATAAGTAAAACAATAGGGTTGGCCGGATAATGCAAATACCACAAGTTACAGTACACCGCAGCCGGCCATGGAAACAGGTTGCCCGCAATCCAAATATGGTGCCCGTTGCATCAAAGACCTCCCTGCCAAGTAAAATAAACGGCAATACATAGCAGCGGAACCGAAGATTTGAATATCTTTGTTTCTGCTGACTGTTTTTTTAGCAGTAGCATACTATTATTAATATTTAAACTTAAATCAGAATGGCAGTTTACGAATTTTTCTGGAAGATCTGGCTACGGCTCAATCTTCTTACCAAAGATGTGGATAACGACTATACAGCCGAAGTTTCCACCATGAAAAACACCTTTCGCAACGAAGACATCGCCCGTGCCATCGTTGTGGAAGGCAGTGAAATCAAATTCGACACCATGTTGTCGATCATCAATCAACACGACCGTATTATCCGCGAAAAGGTACAGCAAGGCTACAGCGTACTGACCGAAACCTGCCAGTTCACTCCCCGCGTCAGTGGCAGCTGGATCACGGCAAAAGACCAGTTCGACCCGGCCCGCCATAAAATAACGCTCGACATAACGCTTTCCAGCCAGATGCGCGAAGCGTTGACAAAAGTCGGCGTCGAAGTGCTGGGCGTAAAAGACAGCGGAGCCGGTATCAACCGCGTTACCGACGGTGCGACAGGCGCAGTAGACAGCACGATCACTATCGGCGACACGATCGATATCGAAGGAGATAAAGTTCGCATAGCCGGTGATGCGGAAGGAGTAGGCGTTTTCTTTATCGACGCTTCCGGCGCCGTTACACAGGCCACCGGACGCCTGCGCCGCAACGATCCGAAATTCGTACAGATACAGGTCCCCGCCACCCTGTCGAAAGGCACGCAATATACGTTGCGCATTGTGACACAGTACACTACGGGTACCGGCCTGCTGAAAGAACCCCGTACCATCGAATTCGAACGCCCGCTTACTACTTCCGGCAACGGGGGAGGCGGCGACAGGCCCGAAATAGAATAGCGTCCTCTCTTTATGAGAAAATTTGCACAAAGGCTTTGTGGCGCCCGTCACAAGGCCTTTGTGCTGTACGTCACAAGGTCGTTGTGCAAGACGTCACAACGACCTTGTGAAAAAAAGCAACTCCCGCAGGCGAAACCAAAGAGGTAACAAGCGCACAGTAGGCTTTGGTGATGCCGTATTATTTTATAATTTTGTGAGACTTAAAAAAAGATTCTGAAATCAAAGAGGAATATGATTACTAAAGAAGAATTGCAACAATTGTTGATGAGTACCGAAACTTTTCGTGTGGAGCGGACTGTGTCAACAAACAATATGGATAAATTCTGCGAAGCTATTTGCGCTTTCTCCAATGATATCCCTGATTCCAGGCAAAATGGTTATCTCATTCTTGGAGCGAATGATGATGGTTCTTTATCAGGGCTCAAAGTAGACGATGCTTTATTAAAGAAGATTGCTGCTATTCGTTCTGATGGAAATATATTACCGTTGCCTGTGATGAATGTAGATCGTTTCGAATTTCCCGGAGGCGACTTGTTGGTCGCTGAAGTGCAGCCTTCTTTTTTTCCGCCTGTCAGATACCGTGGCAGGACATTTATCAGGATCGGCCCCCGGAAAGATATAGCCTCTGAAGCCGAGGAACGTATATTGACAGAAAGACGTACTGCCAATATGGCGACTTTTGATATTACACCTTGTATTCAGGCTTCCATAGAGGATATTCTTGTTGATAAAATAAAGCAAGACTATCTTCCCAAAGCCATAGATGCAGAAATTCTGGCTTCAGACACAAGAGATATTAAAGAGCAGATGGCTTCTTTATGCCTCTATGATATAGAACATGATTGTCCGACCTATGCGGCTATCGTATTGTTTGGTAAAACTCCGAAACGTTTTTTGCCGGGTGATTATATTCAATTTGTCAAGTTTAAAGGACTGGATAAAGCGGCTGAAATAGAGGATGAACGAGCTTTCAATAAATGTTTTGCCGAGTTGTTGCCGCAGTTGGATGTTTTTATTGAATACTCCATAGTAAAGAAGCGTCCGGTTCCGGTGTCTGTACTTAGGGAGAAAATGGTGTCGAACTATCCTTACTGGGCTATTCGTGAATTGATGATGAATGCTCTGATGCACCGGGACTTTCAAACGAATATGCCGGTGAGATTATACCAGTATAATGATAGGATTGAAATAATGAACCCAGGAGGCTTGTATGGCAAGGCGCGCCCGGAAAACTTTCCGACGGTAAATGACTATCGTAATCCAATTATTTCTGAAGCAATGAAAGTAATGGGGTATGTCAATAAGTTTAATCGTGGAATAGATCGTGTACAGCGTATGTTATTGGATAATGGCAGTCCGCAAGCACAGTTTGATGTAAATAAATTAACAGTGTTTGAAGTTGTAGTTAATGAATGTAAGGCTGCAAATTCGGAAACGACCGAACAGGTAACCATACCAGTAACCGTACCAGTAACCGTACCACTAACTATGCCTGTGGAAGAACTGTTAGGAGTGTTTCAAGGTGAAATGTCTAGAACGGAACTGATGAATATTCTTAATTTAAAAAATAAAGCTCACTTTAAAACCGAATATATTCGAAAGGCACTAGAATTAGGCGTTATTGAAATGACACAACCGGATAGTCCGAATAGCCCGACACAGAAATATCGGCTTACAGAGAAAGGTAAATTATTAGTAAAATAACAAACATAGAGAAATAGATATGAAACCAACCCGTATAATCGAGATATGTGCCAACTCGGCACAAAGTTGTGTAGAGGCCGAAGCCGGAGGAGCTAAGCGTGTGGAACTTTGTGCCGGTATCCCTGAAGGGGGAACGACTCCCAGTTATGGTGAAATTAAAACAGCGCAGGCATTGACTTCTACCATTGATATAAATGTCATTATCCGTCCGCGTGGCGGCGATTTTCTGTATACTCCGGCGGAGATAGATGCTATGCTGCTGGATATTGAATTATGTAAACAACTGAAAGTACACGGCGTCGTTTTCGGATGCCTCACTAAAGAGGGAGATATAGATGTTCCGTTGATGCGCAGACTGATGGAGGCTGCCAAACCGTTGTCGGTAACCTGCCACCGGGCATTTGATGTCTGCCGTGACCCGTTTGCGGCACTGGAACAACTGATTGAACTCGGATGTGACCGTATCCTGACTTCCGGCCAGCAATCGGATGCCGTTAAAGGTATTCCTCTGATTGCCGAATTGGTGAGGCGTGCTGACGGACGCATCATTATCATGCCGGGATGCGGTGTCCGTGAAAACAATATCGCGAAACTCGAAGCGGAAACAGGAGCGAAGGAGTTTCATACTTCCGCCCGTAGCATCGTTTACAGTAAAATGGAGTACCGGAATGAAAATGTGCCGATGGGAAGCAGTATTGTCTCTTCGGAGTTTGAAACGGTAGAAACCGACCGGAATAAAGTGGCTGCTTATTTGTAACTGATGAGATGAAATACCGATTGTCCTTTGTTGCCTTGTTGTTGTCTTGTGCCCTGGGTAAGGCGCAACAAGATTCTATTGTCCCTTTTGAAGCGGCATACAAACGTGTTTATAATATAACGAAAGTGACAGGGGCGAAGCCGGTTATGGATGGGCGCCTGGATGAAGATTTCTGGACGAAGCAGGGCGAGTGGTCCGACCGTTTTGTTCAGATTATTCCTTATGAACGGCAAATGCCGGATGCGCCTACCCGTGTGAAACTATTCTATGACAATAAGTATATCTATGTCGGTGTCTATTGTAAGGAAAGCCATCCGGAAAAGATGAACCGCTTTATCGGTAACCGCGACGATAACAGCATGGGCGACCTTATCAGTGTTGCCTTTGATACGTATCATGATTACCGGGCCGCTCCGGAGTTTAATATCAATCTGGGGGGAAACAAGACTGACCTGGTCGTGACCGATAAGCTGAATGTCAATTTAAGCTGGAATGCCGTATGGGAAGGGAAGACTCATATTGACATGGCTGATTCCAGTTGGACGGCGGAATTGCGTATCCCGTTCAGCCAATTACGATATAACCAGCATTCCGATGATGGCATCTGGGGACTTCATGTCCGCCGTATCAGACGTCAGAATAATGAGGTTCAGAACTGGAGCATGATTCCTCTGAAGAATAACGGACATGTCTTTTCTTTCGGAGAGATGCACGGGATGGACGATTTGCCGAAACCTCGTGGCATCGAATTTCTTCCGTATGTGATGGGAAAATACCGGAATGAACCGAAGGTTGCCGGAAGCCCTTATCAGAAAGGACATAGCTGGGGTGGCAATGTCGGCCTGGATGCGAAGTTCGCCCTTTCGGATTTTACGCTGGACCTGACGGTCAATCCGGATTACGGGCAAGTGGAACTGGACCCTTCGGTGATGAACCTGACGGCTTACGAAACATTTTATGACGAGAAACGTCCTTTCTTCCTGGAGGGAAAACATATCCTTGATTTTGCCAATGGCAGTGACATGATGTTTTATACCCGTCGTATCGGTGCCGCTCCCTCATATACTCCACAGGGAATCGACAATATCAACAGTTTTGCAGACAGCAAAGACAATGTTCCTATCATCGGTGCCCTGAAGCTGACCGGGACGAACAGACGCGGAGTGACAGTAGGCGTGGTGCAGAGCGTAACGGCCCGTTCTTCCGCTAACGTGACCCGTAACGGGATTGAAGATGTTGAAGTAGTGGAGCCGCTGACAAACTATACAGTAGCCCGCGTACAGAAAAACTGGAAAGGAAATAGCCTGCTTGGAGGAATGGTCACATCCGTCAATCGGGCATTGGACCAGCCTTATCTGGAAGACTTTATGGTTCGTAACGCTTTTACGGCAGGAATAGATTTTACCCAGTATTTCAAGAACCGTCTTTATTATATAGATGTAAAGGGAATGTTCAGTTCCCTGAACGGAAGCAAAGAGGCGATAGCTGTCCGGCAAACCAGTCCGGTTCATTATTATCAGCGTGCATCGGCATCCGGTTATCTGGGAGTGGACCCTGACCGCCGTTCTCTGAACGGAACCGGCGGTTATGTGAAAGTCGGACGGAAGGGAAATGCCAAGTGGGCTTTCTCGGAAACCTTTAGCTGGTCGTCTCCCGGTTTCGACTTGAATGACATGGGGTATATGAAAGAAGCGGATAACCGGACGAATGAAACGGAAGTGGTGTACCGCCAAACGGATATCTGGAAGTTATTCCGTTATAATGCCTTTACGCTTACCCAGAAAAACCAGTGGAATTATGGGGGAACTCCTTTCAGCAACGATGTCGCCCTTCGCTGGCAGAGTATGACAATGAGCCGTTATGAAATGGATATGAAGGAAACTTTCGTCTGGAACCGGTTGGATAGCCGTTTGCTTCGCGGAGGCTGGGATATGCGGTTGAATCCTTATTTCCAGACTTCGGTTAAAGTGAATACGGATAAGGCAAAGCGGATGATGTTCATGTTGAAATATGAAGGAAATCATAATCTGGACGGGTATAACCGTTTTAATACGTTGTCACCCAGCCTGACTTTCCGCTTAGGAAATCATGTGTATTTGTCGGGGCAGGTGGATTATGCCTGGAATACGGACAATATGCAGTATGTCGGAACATTAACGGCATCGGCATCTCCCGCTCAGACCGACCCTTCGCTGATCTATCTGATGGGGCACATGGACCAGAAAACGTATGGCCTGACAATGCGTTTGCAGGTCAATCTCACTCCGGATATCTCCATACAGTTCTATGGTTCCCCGTTTACCTCGACCGCGAAGTTCTCTGATTTTAAAGAGGCAGCGGATACGGAATCCCGTACGTATGACAAACGTTTCCATCTCTTTTCCGGAGATGAAATCGGTTATTCGGACGGAAGCTATCATCTAAAAAGTGGGGGACGAGAAGTATCTTTCAGGAATCCGGACTTTAGTTTTAATGAGTTCCGTTCCAACCTGGTGGCCCGTTGGGAATATTTGCCGGGTTCTACGATCTATTTTGTCTGGGAGCATCGCATGTCCAACCAGGACAACCACCGGGTGACAGGCTGGGGGAATAACCTGGACCGTATGTTCGGCCTTCCGGCAACGAATACTTTTATGCTGAAGATGAATTACTGGTTCAATTTGTAACCGGATTACTTCTGCCATATAGATATATATACTATCTTTACGAAACAAAAAATAAGACATCATGGAAGAAGAAGCACCAAGAAGACTTTATCGTTCGAATAATGGAATGATTGCCAGAGTATGCGGCGGTATTGCAGATTACTTTGGTTGGGACCCGACGCTGGTACGTGTCGGCTATATACTGTTGAGTATATTTACTGTGTTTTCCGGGGTTATAGCTTATTTGATACTCTGGATAGTTATACCTAAAAAAGGACTATACGAATAATGAATTTTGAGTTATCATCACCATTCAGCCCGACGGGAGATCAGCCGGAAGCAATAGCGGCTCTTTCGGAGGGCATTCAGAGTGGTGTGCCTTTCCAGACGCTCCTCGGAGTAACAGGTTCGGGAAAGACGTTTACTATTGCCAATGTGATTAAGGAGGTACAACGTCCTACTTTAATATTAAGTCATAACAAAACGCTGGCAGCGCAGTTGTATAGCGAGTTCAAAGCCTTTTTTCCGAATAATGCCGTAGAATATTTCGTTTCCTATTACGATTATTATCAGCCGGAGGCTTATCTGCCTACTACGGATACCTATATCGAGAAGGATTTGCAGATTAATGAAGAGATAGATAAACTCCGTCTTCGTACGACAGCTTCTTTGTTGTCGGGCAGAAGGGATGTGATTGTTGTTTCTTCCGTATCCTGCCTGTATGGTATGGCCGATCCGACGGCATTTGCCGAAAAGGTGACCCATCTGGAAAAAGGAATGCAGATTGACCGCGACAAGTTGTTACGCCGCTTTGTCGATGCTTTATATGTAAACAATAAGTTAGAGTTTAACAGTGGATGTTTCCGGGTAAACGGAGATACGGTCGATATATTTCCGGCAATCGAATCGTTTGACGGAGTGGCTTACCGTATCGAGTTCTGGGGCGATGAAATAGACCGTCTGTCTTCCTTCGACCCGAAGACCGGACAAGAGATTGACGAGCAGGATGAACTGAATATTTATCCGACCAATTTATTTGTTACCACCCAGGAACGTATAAATATGGCTATCGGCCAGATCGATGTCGACCTCGGTACGCAGGTGAATTTCCTGAAAGAGATTGGCAAGCATTATGAGGCGAAGCGTTTGTATGAACGTGTAACCTTCGACCTGGAGATGATTCGCGAGTTGGGACATTGCTCGGGTATAGAAAACTATTCCCGTTATTTTGACGGCCGGATGGCCGGTGAACGTCCTTACTGCCTGCTCGATTATTTTCCGAAAGATTTTATGTTGGTAGTCGATGAAAGCCATGTCACGATCCCACAGATACGGGCCATGTACGGGGGAGATTATTCCCGTAAAAAGAACCTGGTAGAATATGGTTTCCGTCTGCCGGCGGCGATGGATAACCGTCCGCTAATGTTTGATGAATTTGAATCGATGACCCCGTTGGCTATTTATGTCAGTGCGACCCCGGCTGATTACGAACTGGAGAAGAGTGAGGGGATTGTTGTCGACCAGGTGATTCGTCCGACCGGATTGCTCGATCCGGTTATCGAGGTTCGTCCGACATTGAATCAGATCGATGACCTGATGGAAGAGATAACGCAGCGTTCGGCTAAAGATGAACGTGTCCTGGTCACGACGCTGACTAAACGTATGGCGGAAGAGTTGACCGCTTATCTGACCCGGATGGGAATACGTTGTAATTATATCCATAGTGATGTGGATACTCTGGAACGTATCCAGATTATGGATGATTTGCGGAAAGGTTTGTTTGATGTGCTGATTGGGGTAAACTTGCTTCGTGAGGGACTGGATTTACCGGAAGTCTCTCTGGTGGCTATTCTGGATGCAGACAAAGAAGGGTTCCTTCGTTCTCACCGTTCCCTGACGCAGACTGCCGGACGTGCTGCCCGTAATGTGAATGGAAAGGTTATTTTCTATGCAGATAAGATAACCGCCAGTATGCAACTGACAATGGACGAAACGACCCGTCGCAGAGAAAAGCAGCTTGCCTATAACGAAAAGCATGGCATTACTCCCCGGCAGGTTGTCAAGACCAGCGTCTCTCTTCTGGGTGAGAAACAGCCGGCTACAGCCGAACCGTATGCTTATGTCGAACCGGAACCAAGTCTGGTTGCCGATCCTGTTGTTAAGTATATGACTCGTCCGCAGCTGGAAAAAGCAATCGAACGTACCAAAAAGCAAATGACGGAAGCTGCCAAGAAGTTAGACTTTATTGAGGCCGCTCAGTTCAGGGACGAGTTGATTAAGTTGGAGGAATTGTTGAAAACGAAAGTGCAGCCTTGATCTTTTGGTTACTTTTCTATCAAGAGAAAAGTAACATTCAAACCTGATAAATATTGAATTTATGAAAACGATTTTCTTGACATTCGTAGCCTGTTTTATTTGTATCTGGGGGCAAGCGGCGGATAAGGTCTCTTATACAGAGGCTGACCGGGTTGTTTTTGATCGGTATGTTTCAGAGATGAAAGCAAATAAATCTTTGCCCGTCGGTGAATTGATGGTTAAAACGGCCCGTTTCTTTTTGGGCACTCCTTATGTGGCTGCAACATTGGAGATGGAGCCGGAAAGATTGGTTGTAAACCTGCGTGAAATGGATTGCATGACATTGGTGGAGAATGTGGTTGCCCTGACACGGACAATCCAAAGTGAGAACCCTTCGTTTGAAACTTTTTGTAAGAATTTACAGGCACTTCGTTACCGGAATGGAGAGATTCATGACTATACCGATCGCCTGCATTATACCACCGACTGGATTTTCGAGAACCAGCGCAAAGGAATAGTGAAAGATGTTACTTCAGCAGCCGGAGGCGTCTCCCTGCCGGCGAATGTCTCTTTTATGTCGACGCATCCCGATAGTTATAAGCCATTGAAAGAAAATCCGGAATTGACAGCCCGGATTGCCGCGAAAGAGAAAGAGATCAACGCCCGTCCTTATTATTATATACCGGAAGCTGAGATAAACCGGAACGCAACAGGCATAAAAGACGGAGATATCGTTTGTTTTGTCACAACAATCAAAGGTCTGGATATATCTCATGTCGGTGTCGTTTGCCGGGTAGGGGATAAACTGACCTTTATCCATGCCTCTACTACGCAAAAGAAAGTGATAGTCAACGATGCTCCTTTACAGGAATACGTAGAAAGTATCAAGCGTAACAGCGGTATAATGATCGTTCGCCCAAATGTCCTATTAAAATAATTCGAAGGCAAACTTGAGGCCGATATTCTGGTATTTCCATCTATCGAATCCGGCAAAGGCGGCAACGTTGAAAATATGGTTACCGAAACCATACCCTACCTCTGTGTAACTCGGCAAAACGGGTGTCCACAGTTGACTGAAATAAAAGCGTTCTGACAGAATGTACTTAGATGTTTTCTTCTTGAAAAGTTGTGACAGGATAAAGGGACTTTCGTACATAATATGTCCTTGCACATATTTGTCGGATGCATTGAACCAGAAACTCCTTAGTTGGTTGAATACTCCTCCGAATTCATCTCCCCACGATTCAGGGAACTGGCGGCGTGAGAAATAACGGAAATCGGCAAAGTAAATAGATTTGGGATTCAGGTAAATGCCTCCGCTGATGTGATAATTGAGTTTTCTGGACAAACCGAGTGCAATGCTTTGGTGAATATCCGCTTCGATTCGTCCGTAATCACCGGAACTTTTACCTACTCCGGGGATTGCACGGGCAAATTCGACTGAAATGGTCGGATAGTAGGAATACAGATATTCTTTGCGATATCCGTCCATCCAGTAATACTGGCGTGGCGTATAGGAAAAGCCGACGACGGGAGTAAAGTCATGATAGTTATCATTGATGATTTCTTCTATCCCTTCTCCGGGATTTGAAATATCACTTTTCTTTTTTACCGGTATCCGGCGGTGGTAGGAAACGCCGGTCCATAGTTGGAATCCGTTGAACAGTTCGATGTTGTTGCGTATTTCAGCATAGTAGTGTTTGAAATATTCCAGATTTAGGTCATCGAAATTAAATGTAGAGTCTTTCAACTGCTCGTTTATCTCTTTCATAATGGCTGAAGAATAACTCTGGTTACCATTACCGATCGAGAGGCTCAATATGCCTTTTTTCTCCGGCAGATATTCCCAGTCTCCGGACACGGTGAAAAAGATTTCTTTCCGCTTAAATACAAAACCGACGTCCGGACGGAAACGGAGCTGGCGATCTTTGTCGAAAGTTTTGCTGATGCGCAGACGTTGCCTGTACGTTATTCCGTTATGCCCTGAATATCCCAGTTGGAACGGGTTGAATATTCCCGAATATTTGAGGCGGGTCGTTTTATAGTCCATGCTGATGGTATTCGTGAACTTTTCTGTCAGTTTCAGGTATTTGGTGATATTCGCAGAATCTATTTTCTGTTCATTCGTATTGTTGGCGACATGATATAACTTCTCTTCTTCTTTTGTCAAAGGAATATCGCGTTTTTTGTTCCAGAATGTCGTGTCTGAAATGATGGGAACCGTATCTGAGGATAATTTATAATATCCGGTCAGGTCCAGTGATCTTTTTCTTTGCGTTTCGTTATCTTCTTCTACCCATTCCACCGCTTTGTATTTGAAAGAAGAATGGTAGCTGGTGGCAATGGCATTTCCCAGGACATGGTAGCGCAGATACAGGCTGGCTTTATCCGGAAGGATAAAGCGGCGGTAATCGCGTCCGAAAGTCATGATCAGGTTGAATTCGGCAAAATCGAAACGTCCGTTCACATCTATCTTGTCGATGATCCAGGATTGGTCGCGGATATACAGGTCGCCGCAGATTAGCTTCTGGCTCCATAATTTGGGCATGAACCGTATCTTATAGATCCTGAGCCCGCTGGTGTCACTGACACTTTCCAGGTCGAATGTATAGAATTTGGAAGCCTGGTTGGTCATAGGAGTGATGATACCTTCATTATATATGGTAGAAGAATAGACATTGAGGTTCAGAAAACTCAATGCTTCCTGCTGTTTCTTGTTGTTGGGGATACTATTTCCGTTTACGGCCTGGAAGTTGTGCAGGAAATTGTTGGGAGCATTGAATTTCGACTCACTTACCATTTCGAAGATCATATCCTTGTTTTTCCTGTCGACCGGGAAGAGATGATGTGCGAAACGTATCAGAAAGTTCTGTTTCAGTATTTCCGTACGCCCTTTTATATATATTTCCGCTTCGTACTTTGAAAGGACATGCTGGTATTTTTCAGCGTTTTTAATTACCTCTTTCATAATGGAATCGGCCTTTACGGACGATTCTGTTTTTTCTTTTAAATCAGGCAACACTTTACTTCTATAAGTGCTTTCCTGTTTGGCGGCAGCATTTATAGTCAATAAAATCAGAGCAAATATCAAAACGTACCTTTTCAACAAAATATCACCCCTTTTGCTACAAACGTAACGAATAAAATTCAAATTAGTAGTAAAAGAAAGTAAAATGTAATTATAAATACAATTTATCGTATTAAACATTTTATTATTTCAAAAGAAAAGTTGTACATTTGTGCTTCATAAGTATGTTATAAAACAGTCGTGGTTAAGCAACAAAAAGAAGAGGTCGATCTATCGGCCAGTTTAGCAGAAGTATGGAGAGTACTGACCGACAAAGAGCGGGAAGTTCTCCGTAATAATTCGACGATCCAGCATTTCAAACGTAACGAGTTGATCTATTGCGAGGGCGACGAACCAAGGGACATGATGTGTTTGCTGAGAGGTAAGGTAAAGATTTTTAAGGAAGGTGTCGGCGGTCGCAGCCAAATCATCCGCATGATCAAACCCGTGCAGTATTTTGGTTACCGTGCTAATTTCGCTCAGGAAAATTACCTGACAAATGCCTCGGCGTTTGAAGCATCTGTTGTTTGTTTGATACCGATGACAATAGTGACGGACTTGCTGATGGGTAATCCAAATCTGGCAATGTTTTTTATTCGTCAGTTATCGTTTGATTTGGGAGTGGCGGATGAACGTACCGTTAATCTTACCCAGAAACATATCCGGGGTCGTCTGGCGGAATCTTTATTATTCCTGAAAGATAGTTACGGTCTGGAAGAAGACGGGGCTACATTGAGTATTTACCTGTCTCGTGAAGATTTGGCAAACTTGTCGAATATGACTACTTCCAATGCTATCCGTACCTTATCGACATTTGTAACTGAGCGTATCATTGCTATCGACGGTAGAAAGATCAAGTTGATAGATGAGGATAAGCTGAGAAAGATAAGTAAGATGGGATAACGAAGATATGACTTTTAAAAACAAAAGAAGGGACTTTCAGTTGCGAAGGTCCCTTCTTTTGTTTTCAAAAGTCATGACATTTATTTGATTGCTTCACGGATGCGGACTAAACGTGTCAATAAGCCTTCGAGCAAATCTAATTGTAGCATATTGGCTCCGTCGGATTTCGCTTTGGAAGGTTCCGGATGGGTTTCGATGAAGAGACCGTCGGTGCCGACAGCAATAGCGGCTTTGGCTATTGTTTCTATCAATGCCGGCAGACCGCCTGTTACGCCGGATGTCTGGTTGGGCTGTTGTAATGAGTGGGTTACATCCATGATGACCGGATAGCCGAAATCCTGCATTTGCGGGATGCCCCGGTAATCGACAACCAGGTCTGTATAACCGAATGTAGTTCCCCGCTCGGTGATCATGACGTTGTCATTTCCAGCATCGGCAACCTTTTGTACGGCGAATTGCATGGCTCCGGGAGAAAGGAACTGTCCTTTCTTGATGTTGACGATCTTTCCGGTTTGTGCGGCGGCGACAAGCAGGTCCGTTTGACGGCAAAGGAAAGCCGGGATTTGCAGAACATCTACATATTCGGCAGCCATGGCGGCTTCATGGGTTTCGTGTATATCCGTAACGGTCGGGACGTTGAATGTTTCGCTTACTTTGCGTAAAATCTTTAAGGCTTTCTCATCGCCGATCCCGGTAAATGAATCGAGACGGGAGCGGTTTGCCTTGCGGTATGAGCCTTTGAAGATATATGGAATATTCAGCTTCTCGGTGATGCCGATAACCTTTTCGGCGATACGTAGCGCCATGTCTTCCCCTTCGATCACACAAGGACCCGCCATCAGGAAGAAATTATCTTTATTCTTAAAATCGTTAACTGTTATCATAATTGTTATATATTGTTTTGTTCCAACAACTCCAATGTTTGCCTGATCTTTTCCTCTGTCGGTAACGTGGCATCTATCCAATGGATCGTGCAACCCCGGCGTTCCATTCCGCGGAACCAGGTCATCTGACGTTTGGCAAACTGGTGGATGGCTATCTCTAATTGGGAAATCATTTCTTCGTAAGAAAGTTCACCAATGATGTATAGTGTGAGATATTTATACTCCAATCCGTAATAAATGAGGTCTTCCGGTTTGACGCCGGAGGCAATGATACCTTTTACCTCGTCTACCATGCCTTCCTCCAGACGGGCACGCAGACGTCTGGATATTTTTTCGCGCCTTAGTTCCCGGTCGATGTTTATGCCAATGATCAGGCTGTTGATCGGATCATATTCGTTTGCATCGGGGGCCTCGGTTTTATAATATTCTTCAATCTCGATAGCCCGTATCGCCCTTTGTGCGGAATCTACGTCTGTCTTGTTATGCAATACTTTGTAACCGGCCAGTATTTTTTCCAGTTCTTCCAGCGACTTGCCTTGCAAAGATTCCCTTAACTCCGGATTTTGGGGAACATCCAACAGCTTGTATCCTTTCAATACCGCTTCGATATACATGCCGGTTCCACCGCAAAGGATAGGGAGCTTGCCTTTTTCCTGTACGGCCTGGTAAGCACGGAAGAAGTCGTGCTGATATTCGAATACATTATATTTATATCCCGGATCGCAGATATCGATCAGATGATAGGGGATTGCTTTACCGTTCACTGTATAATCGGCGAGGTCTTTCCCGGTACCGATATCCATGCCACGGTAAATCTGGCGTGAATCGGCACTGATGATCTCCGTATCCAGCCGGTCGGCCAGCGCTGCGGCAAAAGGCGTTTTGCCGGAAGCGGTCGGGCCTAGTATCGTTATAAGTTGATATGTTCTCATTATGGAGCAAAGATAGTGCAAACTGAGTGCAGAATAAAATGAACTCGTTCATTTTTTATGCCGAGATACAGCCTGTCTTCGCATTAGTGCAAAGATAATAAAAAAAGCCGTCCCCTTTGCGGAGGACGGCTTCCATATACTGATTTGTATTTGATTACTTACCAGCGATAACGCGAGCCATTTCACAAACTTTGTTTGAATAACCCCATTCGTTGTCATACCAAGAAACGATCTTAGCGAAGTTGTCATCCAAAGAGATGCCAGCTTTAGCGTCGAAGATAGAAGTGTTAGAGCAACCACGGAAGTCAGTTGAAACAACTGCATCTTCTGTGTAACCCAGTACACCTTTCAATTCGCCTTCAGAAGCTTCTTTCATAGCAGCTTTGATGTCGTCCATTGTAGCAGCCTTTTCCAGAACTACTGTCAGGTCAACAACAGAAACGTCAGAAGTCGGAACGCGGAAAGCCATACCAGTCAGTTTACCGTTCAATACCGGCAGAACTTTACCTACAGCCTTAGCAGCACCTGTAGAAGAAGGGATGATATTTTCAAGGATACCACGGCCACCTCTCCAGTCTTTCTTAGAAGGACCGTCTACTGTTTTCTGAGTTGCAGTAGCAGCGTGAACTGTAGTCATCAAACCTTTAACGATACCGAACTTGTCGTTCAATACTTTAGCGATAGGAGCCAAGCAGTTAGTAGTACAAGAAGCGTTAGAGATGATGTCCTGTCCTGCGTAAGTTGTGTGGTTAACACCATAAACGAACATAGGAGTAGCGTCCTTAGAAGGAGCAGACATGATAACTTTCTTAGCACCAGCCTGGATATGTTTGCGAGCAGTTTCGTCTGTCAGGAAGAAACCTGTAGATTCAACTACAACTTCAGCACCAACTTCGTCCCATTTCAGGTTAGCAGGATCCATTTCTGCAGTCAAACGGATTTTGTTACCGTTTACAACCAGGTTGTTACCTTCTACAGCAACTGTACCATCGAAACGACCGTGTACTGAGTCATATTTCAGCATGTATGCCAAGTAATCAGCATCCAACAAGTCGTTGATACCTACAATCTGAATATCATTGCCGAAGTTTTTAACTGCAGCGCGGAACACCATACGTCCGATACGGCCGAAACCGTTAATACCTACTTTAATCATTGTAATAAAACTTTTATGGGTTTATTAAAAATATTACATAAAATCCATTTAACAGCCACAAGGAGTTGCGCATGAAACCAACATTAGAAACATTCCTGTGAATGCGATCAAAAGAAAAATACTATGTTTCATTATTTATCCTTGTTTTTAACGACTGCAAATGTAGTCATGTTTTTTCTATTTTACATTTATTATGGAGAGAAAAATATGTCCTCTAACATAAATTAATTGTTCACGGCTATTTCTTTTTCTTGAACAACAAGCCTGTAAACCAGCTCTGAGCCTTTCGTATTCCCCAAGTAAACAGCAAAGGACGTGCAACATCCCATACCAATGGGAAAATGCCCTGAGCGATGTGTAGATAGTCGGAAATTCCAATAGACGATAATGGCGTTTCGCTGGTAGAAACAGTGGGGATAGATTCTTTTTTTTCAGATTTGGAATTGGGAAATAATAAAGATGTTACACCAGAGAGCAACAAGCTCCCTGCATGTTCTTGTATATATGAAAAATCATCATTTAGCTTTTGTTTCTGAATAATACATTGGCGCTTGATGCGTCTTTTGTCAGAAATCAGTTTCTCCAGCGGAGTTTGCGGATTGTTGTTGATCTGTTGCATCGTCATTATCATCGTTATCGTTTAATGCTGCCAGTACAATGTTTATGATCATCCGGCAGATTGTATTTTTGTTTAAAACTACGAGCCCAATGAGAAGAAAATATAACCCTGCCACTACAGCAAAGCCGGCTCCCATCGAATTGAAGGCATCTCCTAGAAAGAGTCCTAGGGCCAAAAATATGAACAGTATAGCCAAAAAAGCGAGAAAGAGTAAAATTAAGCCATACGAAAGAGTTGCGATCAGTTGGCCGCTTCTTTCGTATGTGCTTAACTTTAAAAGTTCAAGCTTTAATTCTACGTAAGTTGAAACATCATCTTTCAGCTCACGAAAGATTTTTCCTGAATCTTTTTCCATAAATAATTATTCAGCTACGATTTCTTCGGTAGCTTTTACAACTTCAGTTTTACCTTCTTTGTACTTGGCGAGAGCGGAATTAAAGCCTTCTTTTACTTTTCCAACTACACCGTTCAATTCTTCCAGTAACTGTTCTCTCTTATCGGTAGCTGCCAGATATCCGACTGCTGCACCAACTGCTGCTCCAACTACCAAACCTAGCAATAATTTAGAATCTACATTTTTCATAACTCTTATATTTAAATGTGTTTACTAAAATAACGCTTTTATTCGAATGATAGTTTACTTCTGTGTTAACTTTTACTGTTAAATAAAGTTATGGCTTCTGTGTCTCAACAGCAACCCAATTGTTTTTTTCTGCGTGGGAAATGAATTTCAATCCGTTGCGTTCGCACTCTGCCTGGATGGCGGGAATGTCTTCAGTGTAGAATCCGCTCATGAAAAGGGTAGCTCCCGGTTTCATACAGCCGACATACCGGTTAATATCGTTCAGCAGGATGTTGCGGTTGATATTGGCGAATACAATATCGAATGTACCGAATGCGGGGATTTGTTCGGCACCGCCCAAGGCAATCTGTATATCTTCCGTATGGTTCAACCGGGTATTTTCCAGCGCGTTGTTGTAAGCCCATTCGTCAATGTCGATTCCGACTACTTTATTGGCGTGTTTCATTTTTGCCAGGATGGCCAGTACGGCTGTTCCGCATCCCATATCCAGCAGGTCTTTGCCTTCCAGGTCGAGTTTCAGCATTTCGCTGATCATCAGGTAAGTCGTTTCGTGATTGCCTGTACCGAAAGCCATTTTCGGGTCTATTATAATATTATATGTATAACCCGGTTCCGGTTCGTGGAAAGAAGCGCGGATGATGCAGTCGTTACCGATACGGATGGGCTTGAAATAGTTTTTTTCCCATTCTTCGTTCCAGTCCTTGCTTTCCACCAGTTGTTCGGTGTATCGGATGGTTACGTTTTCCAGCGGAAATTCATTCAGTTTATCCTGTAATGCTTTTACATTATATAATTGGTCGGATACATAGGCCAGCAAGCCGTCTTCGTCTTCGGTAAAACTCTCGAAACCGATTTCGCCCAGTTCGGACGCCAGTACATCACTGATGATTGTTGCCTCGATAGGCGATTCATAGGTGAATTTCAGTTCGTAATAATTCATATTCTTTGCTTTTTTATTCGTTTGGGGACAAAGGTATCGAATATATTTAAGAAAATATAATCAGGATAAGAAAGTAGGTATGCATAGACAGGTCGTTATGGTCGATATTCTATCATATTGTTCTTAATGACAAGCGGACATTTATATTTCTTTCTTAAATCTTCCTGCAATTTTTCGGTTGTCCGGTCTTTTTGAGGAAAACGCGAACTGACAATAAACGCCTTTTGCAAAGAAATATTCTTGAGCAACCCTTCTTGCATAAAGCATTGAATCGTTGAAATGATCTGGCTCATCGCCTTACCGATATTCTTACCTTTCAGCTCCACAAAATAAGCATGACGATCATTTTTCGTTTTTCCCGAAGGATAATAAAAGAAAAAATAATCGCATTTCTCTTTTTCCTGATTGCAGATAAGGGCACCATCGACTTTAATCTTTTCGACATTCTTCCAGTCTGAAACAATCAAAACAAACTTGCGCCCATTCTCTTCAACCATCAAACGTGCTTTTGATGTGCATTGGCATGTACTTGCCGGGAGGCGTTCTATTAAACTTCTTCCAGTTACTTCTTGGTTAAAACATTTACAGCTACTCATTGTATTTTATATCTAAAAGCGAATCGTAAATTTCGGATAATTCGGCAGAAACATCATCCATCTGATTAATACCTATTGTGTGGTATTCATCATCTAGAATATTGTGGCTTGTACCGTCGCTGGAAAAGAACTGACAAGTCAGGTCCTTGTAATCGATCCATTTATCAGGACTGACGAGTTTAGCAACCTGTTCTGCTTTTTCCGGACTTTCTGCGGCAACGTTGCCGGCTTGCAAAAGATTTTGGACAGTACTTAATATATAAGGACTATGGGTAGTAATGAATAACTTCGCCTTCATCTCTTTTGTTCGTTTGACAAGATATTCTGTCAGGTCCTTCTGTACCTGGGTGTACAGATTGAGTTCGGGTTCTTCGATGATAGTGCAGGTATCTGTATCTAAACCAAGATCAAAAACAGACAATAATGGGATAATTGATTGCAAACCGCTCGATGCCTGGGTTAATTCAATCTCTTCTCCATTTTCCAGTCTGATTTTATCATTGGTAGTACTATCAAAATGCACTTCCAAATTAAGAAAATTTATTTTGTACTGTTCCTGATTGTCTTTAGCCAAGCTATACTTATTTGCAAATATTTTTAAGCAATCCGGGATATTTATTCCCTTTTCATAAAAACTGAATATTGCTTTGGAAAGAACTGACATTAATATTCGTTCTGCAGGAATATAAACAGATGGGATTTCGTTATAAACATAAGTATGCATTAATCGGGAATAGAATTGAATGTATTGATTATCCCGTATTTTTTCATCAGGAAATTGTTCGATATGTTCAAAATTCTGCAACTCCGGTAAACGGATATCCTCATTTAAGAGATTCAGCAGTTTGATTATTCGTGCTCTAAAAGGTCTATGGCTTTTTGTAAATAGGACATTCCCATGATACCATTCATTGGCAATATCTGTAAAAGGATAATCCGTTTCTATCCCTTTTTTTGATATAGTCCATGTATATTCACCTTTTTTATACACAATACATGTATGCTCTTTAAAATCAAAGTCGATATCGTATTTTTTCAGCAAAGAAATAAAAGGAACGAGATTGTCTTTCGGCTCAATGAAATAAAATTCCTGACTATTAAATAAATCCAGCAGCTTCGCCACCGTGCTTTTCCCACTTGAAGTATGCCCAATCAAAATGCAGAACGGTTTTATCTCTATCTCCGCATGTTGAATAGGCCCAAAATCAGTAACTGAAATTCTTTCCATATCATCTTTCTTTGTTATGACAAATATACGTCTTTTCTTAATAGGTTAAATGATCTTTTGTATAATATCCTTTATATCCGGATTCAATTGTCTTTACCGTCATCCTTGACTCTGTTTATCAAAATGTCATTTTACCTCTGTTGTCAGCAGGTTGTATGTGTCGGGGCTTGGGTATATTGTTTTTTATTCGATTCTAAAGAGGATTGAAAGTGTCTTTATTTTGATTTTTATGATTTTGGTGTGCCTTTTTGCTTTGTTTTATCGATATAAAATAGATAAAGTGAGTGAATAAAGTTGTATACATGTAAATGTGTTGTTTGAATTGTATGTGTGTTTTTATCTCTTCCAGAAAATAATTCTGCTAAAAAACATGTATTTCAAGTGATAAAACCATCCAAAAACGGCTAAATTCAACTACAATTAACAAAAAATTCCTTTTAAACGAACCTCTATTTTGTTTAAAAGGAAAATAATTTCGTTTTAAACGAAGTTCAAATTTATTTAAAACGAGATCTTGGAATTGATATTAATGGTAAATGTGTTAAATATTGTAATTATTCTTTTTCTGATTCAATCAATCTGTCAAATACATCAGATACTAAAATGGCTATATGATAAACTTTGTGATAGATTATTGTGACTTAATAGATCAAATTGATATTTTGGAGAGATGTGAGTTAAAGAAGAGTTGCATGAAATACACGTTTTGATAGTCCAAATCTTTCAACAATGAAATCTGACAATAAATTCAAAACAGATTCTGAATATTTTTTATGCAACCTTTATTTTTATTTATTTTGATATTACCTTTGTCAGGCGTACTAAAAACGTAGAAGTGTTATATATTATCCAGTATGCTTCACGCTACTGCAAACTTAGAGCTTTCTTTATAAATTGAATATATTTATGTTTGATGTTTCTTTATTAAGTCAGTTAAGAGAAGGGAACCGTGAGGCTTTCAACAGCTTGTTTCGTCATTACTATCCCCGTGTTATGGCGTATGTCGCAGCTATGGTGGAACAGGAAGTGGCGGAAGATGTCGTTCAGGATGTTTTCTTGCATGTTTGGGAAAATCGAAAAAAGCTATACGCCGGAGAAGGGTTTCATTCTTATCTGTTTCAGGCGGCTTATACCCGCTGTATTGATTATTATAGAAAAACACAGTCAGCCGACAAGTATAATCTTCATATGGAGGGCGCATATCTGGAAGAGTATAATGCCTTATTACGTTCAGATGCGTCTGTCCTGGAAGAAATTTATTCAAAAGATTTTTACGAGCAACTACATAATTTACTGGAAAAATTGCCAACCCAGCGGCGTGAGGTATTTATTCTTACTTATATTGAAGGCTTAAAGGCAAAGGAAGTATCCGAGCGTCTCCAAATCCCACAGCGCACGGTAGAGAGTCATATTTACCTGGCGATTAAGTATCTTAGGGCACATTTATCTAAAAATGATTTCTACATATTATCTCTTCTTTATTTTTTTCGTCAGTGAAATTAAAAAAAATGAATGATTGCTCCGTAGTTTTTACCTCTCATACGTTTAGCTTGTATAAAAGATGAAAAATGGAATTTGATTACGGACTTTTGGCAAAATACCTGGCAGGAAATATCTCTTCCGATGAAATGCAGAAGATGGAGGAGTGGAGTAACTTGTCACAGGATAATAAAAAGATATTATCTGAAGTGGTGCGTCTTCGTGTTTCCTATAATATGATGTATTATAAAAGTTCGGACCATATTGAAAAGGCTTTGGAAAAACTGAATGTGAAGATCAATCGTTCCAACCGTTTTAAGTTAATGCGTAACGTGTTGCAGTATGCTGCCGTCTTTTTGATATTGTTTTCCTGTTTTTATGGGGGCTATGAATATTTAAAGCCTGAAAAATATATAAGTATTGTGGTCAAACCCGGGCAAGACGTGAAAAAGGTCGTGCTTGCTGACGGAACTTCCGTTTGGTTGAAGGGTGGATCGACATTGAAATATCCGGAATCTTTCTCTGACGAGAATCGTCAGGTCTCCTTGCAAGGAGAAGCTTTCTTTGAAGTCTCAAAGAAAGCAGAAACAATTTTCTCTATTTAATGTCTTTACCGGATATGTGAATATCCAGGTAAAAGGTACTTCTTTTGATGTAAAGACCGATGTAGAAAATAAAAGAGTAGAGGCTGTTTTAGTCAGCGGAGAAATAGAATTGCTGGATGCGAACCGTAATAAACTGCTGGATGTATCCCCCGGAGAAAAAGTAACTTATAACCAAAACAAGAATGAATATACTACAGAAACTGTCGATGTGAATATTCTGACAGCCTGGCGACTGAGACAGTTTGTCTTTGAAAACGCGACCTTGCGTGAAATAGTCAATAAACTATCCGTAAAATTTAATGTAAACATAAATATCGAGTCTTCAGCTCTTGCACAACGTAAATTCCGGTGTGTGATTAATGATGATGAAGAGTTGGTCGATATCCTGAAGTTATTGGAATACCTGGCTCCAATACATTATAAGATAGAAGAAAACGAAGTTTTCATATACGAACAATTTAAAAAGTAATGCCTATGAGAAAATGATTGAAAAAACTGACACACACAGAAATGTAACTAAAAAATAGTACTAACATTATTAAATCACATGTATGATTAAAAAAGTTTCTATTGCTACATTAGCAATGTTTTTGACTTCTGCATCGCCCGCCATGGCGATAAGCGATGCGCATTCTTTGTATGTGAATCTGGAACTGACGTTGAATAGCACAACGGTCGGTGCAGTTATACAGAGTATCAGTGAACAAACCGGATATGAATTTTCTTATGACGAAGCCTTGTTGAATAAGAAAATCTCCAACGTATTTGTTAATTTTAAAAATGAACACATCGAAAAAGTGCTCAAAGAGGTTTTTAAGAATACCGGTATTTCTTATAAGATCGTAAATAACCGTGTGTTTTTAAAAGATAATAATGTAAAGAAGAATGTTCGGACAGTAGAACAGCTGATCGTAAATGAAATTCAGCAGAATAAAAAGAAGATATCAGGTGTTATTGTCGATGAGGAAGGGACACCGGTTATCGGTGCAAACATTACTCTTGAAGGAAACAAAGGAGTCGGAACGGTGACGGATGCCGAAGGTAAATTCATCTTGAGCGAGATTCCGGCTGGGGCGACTTTGCTTGTTTCTTATATCGGTTATTTGGAACGGAAAGTACAGGTGGAGGATGGTAAGAGTTCTTATCAGATTACATTGCATGAAGATACCCAAAAACTGGATGAGGTAATCGTTATCGGATATGGTGTAGAGAAAAAGATAAATATGACCGGTGCTATTACAAATGTAAAAACAGAGGAGTTATCTAGCATTTCGACTACCAACTTATCTAATACTTTGGCGGGGCGTGCACCGGGATTGACAATTGTCGGTAGTTCCGGTTTCATGGGAGCAAGTTCGGAAATCCGTATGCGTGGCGGATTCGGTGACCCGTTATTTGTTATCGATGGAATCATTCGGGACAAGGCGGCATTCGATGCGCTTGAATCGAACGAAATCGATCAGTTGAGCTTCTTGAAGGACGCTGCGACAGCTTCTGTTTATGGTTCTAAAGCCGGTAATGGCGTTGTCCTGGTAACGACTAAGTCGGGCGCGGATAGCATGGGGAAACCTAAATTTGAATATCAGGGATCATATACGTTCAACAGACCTACCCGCAAGCTGTTCACGGATGATATGAGCGCTTACAAAGAGTTGGTGTATCAAAATTTAGTGGCTGAGGCTAACGGACTTGCCCGGCCTAACAACGATGAAGAGATGGAGTATGCCAAGACACATGATTATAATGTGAATGATCTGATCTGGCAAAATCCATGGAATACAAAGCATTCTATTAGTGCGACAGGTGGTACGGAAAAAGTCAAATACTATGTTTTAGGTAGTTTTATCAGGGAAGAAGGATCTTATAAGAATCTGGAAAATAATAAATATTCATTTCGATCCAATCTGACAGTGAATCTGAGTAAATATATATCCTTGAATGCGAATGTTTCCGGTTATCAGAAAGATGACAGACGCTTTAATTGGTCTGGTAGTGGTGATGACAGTGAGGATATATTCGACTTTTACAGAACTACGTTTAATTGTTTGAGGACGGTTCCGTCTTATGCGTATCTGGATGGTACTCCGGCAAACGAAAAGACTGATTATCCTATTTATCCGGATGTCAGTAATTTTAAAGGTTGGAATGTCGCAGATGTGATATTGGGTGATCGTTATATCAAAACCCGCAGACGTAATGTAAATGGTATTTTATCATTAAACATCGATTTGAGCAAGCTTTTACCCGGATTATCAACCAAAGTAACCGGAAATTACATAATCAATGACTATGCCCGCAAGAAATATCTTACTCATCAGAAGGCCTACAATTTTCAATCGGCTGATCCTAATAACCGTTTTGTTCCGGGACCGCTGGATTTGAATAAATATAATATCTTCACGTTTGGTTCCAATTATGAGAATCTGACTTATGGTTCCCGCCAATTCTGGAATGAACAGTTTGACTGGACGGTGAATTATAAAAATAAGTTCGGTAAGCATGAAGTAGGCGGAATGATCACTTTTGAGCAGGCTCAAAGTCAGGGTGAAGCCATCTATGCAACAGCGAATGATCCGCTGACGGCTTATGACCAATGGTTCGTGTTTTCAACCGATCCGGAAAGACGGACGGTTTCAGTAAATGAATCGGAGAACTTAGGTTCGCATTTGTCGTGGATCGGACGTGCTACATATAATTATGATTCCAAGTATATAGCAGAGTTCTCATTCCGTTATGATGGAAATAATAAGTTTCCTAAAGAAAGCAGATGGGGCTTTTTCCCCTCGGCCTCACTTGGATGGCGTATCAGTAAAGAAGCCTTTATGGAGAGCGCTTCTAATTGGCTTGACGACTTAAAAATACGTGCTTCTTATGGTACAACCGGTAACGATTTGAATACATCGAATGCGTCGATTGGATATTTCCAGTATATAGAAAGATATACTTCCGGTAGCAGTTATATGTTTGGAAACGGATTGGCAAACGGTATACAGACAGGCAGTATGCCAACTTATAATTTGACCTGGGCTACTTCATCGACTATCAATGGTGGTTTGGATTTTACCTTTTTGAATAATCGATTGAGTGGAACAGTTGATGGGTTCTACAGAAAGGAAACCGATATTTTAGGTTCAAGAACATCTACTTTGCCAAGTACTTATGGGGCATCGTTGGCTCCTGAAAATTATGCTGAACGTTCATGGAGAGGTGGTGAAGTGACGCTGGGTTGGAGAGATAAGGCTAAACATGGAATAAATTATTCTCTTTATATGAATATCGGTTACTCGAAAGATCGTTGGGACGTATTGGATGAATCGGTGATTTATATGACTGGTAACCTGAAAGATTTGTCTTTGGTCGGAATGTCGGCCGGGCGTATCACGGGGTTGAAAGTCGATCATTTGTTGACCGATCAGGCGGAAGTAGATGAATTGATTGCCAAAGGATTCAAACAGTATGGACGCGATCCGTATCTTGGCGGTCTTTTGTTCCAGGATACCCGTGGTGATGGTTATGCTCCGGGGCCGGACGGAAAGATTGATGGAAATGACGCGTATAACTTGTTGTCCACAAACGGGACTCCCCGTATTAACTATGGTTTCGGTGGTAGCTTCAGTTGGAAGGGTATTACTATTGATATGCATTTTCAGGGTGTTGGCAACTATGACCGGTTGGTCGGATGTGAGGCAACCCAGGGCATACCGCAGTATGGTGGTAACACTCGTCCGTATTATCCTATCTGGACAAGTGATAAATGCTGGAGTCCGGAGAATCCTGATGGTATTTATCCCCGTGTAATCGGTAAGAACCAGTATGAATCAGGTTATGGTAATACTGATTTCTGGATGCGGAATGGAGCCTATGTTCGTTTAAAAAACCTGAATGTAGGATATGATTTGCCTATGGCTGTTCTTCGTCCATTAGGATTGACTCGTGCCCAGGTATTTATGAATGCAACTAACTTATTTTCTATCTCGGCGATGAATGAGTTCATGGACCCTGAACAGAAATACTATGATTCATTCCCTTTGATGAGATCATTTACATTCGGACTTAACTTCTCATTCTAAAATTAAAAAAATATGAAACTGAATAAAATAAAACAATTATCGATTGGTTTGGCAACTATATTGCTGGTCAATGGATGCAATAGTTTGGATATCTCGAACTTGTGGAACTATGATGCAGACCTGGTTTGGAATGATGACAACTTAGCAACTGCTTATGTGACTGATCTCTATGGCGATATCTTTAGCGGTTGGTCTACAAGTGCGGATAATACAGCTGAGCAGCAAACGGGTATTCCTTTTATGTTGAGTACTATTACAACGTCGGGCAGTGGTTATAAGCGATGGAATTATACCAATATCCGTAATATAAATTTAGGACTTGAGTATCTGGCAGAAGGAGGATGTACCGAATCTGTTAAGAATAGCCTGACGGGACAAATGCTGTTTATGAGAGCATATCAGTATGGTGAAATGGTTGTTTATCATGGAGGTATGCCGTATATTACAAAAGCCCAGGATAAGGATGAAGATGATTTGTATGTGACTCGTACTTCCACGGCAGAGTGTTTTGATTTAATAATTAAGGACCTGGATGATGCTATTGCGTTGCTTCCGGCCAAAGCAACCGGTAACGATTATGGGCGTATAGACCAGTGTTTTGCTAAGGCTTATAAGGCAAAGATGTTGCTCTATAAGGCTTCTCCGCAGTTTAACCCAAGTAATATGTATGATAATAAATATTGGAACGAAGCTTATACGGCGGCGAAGGAGGCATACGATTTCTGTATAGCTCAGGGGATTAAACTGACTGTGAATTATGCAGATAACTGGTTGGTGGACGGCAACTCCGAGGTCGTTTTTCCTATTATCTATAGTAATCCGGATAAAACGGCCAATTGGGAAAACACGATTCGTCCCTCTTCTTTGAGTCGTAGTAATGCCGGTAATACTCCGACCTGGGATATGGTAAAAGCGTTTCCGATGTTGGATGGAAAGCGGTTTGATGATCCGGCCGGTAAATATTATGCAGGTGCTGAATCTGACTTTTTACAGAAATTCTGGCAAAATCGGGATCCCCGATTTGAGGATTGTATCCTGTATAATGCGGATTTATATCCGGTGTCGGGAACGGCTTCAGGATATCGCCAATATACTTCGGTCGGTATAGCTGTCAGAGAAGATTCATATGGAATCAATCCCAATGTGGGCAGCACTGCTACACAGAATGATGCTATTAGCGGCATGTATGTGCGTAAAGGATCTGATTTGTCTTTGAGTCAGGATTTGGTATCTACGTATGATCATGATTATCCGTTTATGAGATTGGCTGAAGTCATGTTTATCTATGCGGAGGCGGCCAATGAAACGGACCATCAGGATGTGGCTGTAGATATGCTGAAGCAAATTCGTAAACGTGCAGGTATCGAAGCCGGCGAAAATGGGTTGTATGGGTTGAAAGTTGCTAATCGTAAAGAAATCCGGCAGGCTATTCTTGATGAACGCAATGTAGAATTATGTTTTGAAGGGCATCGTTTTATGGATCTTCGTAGAACCCGTAATATGATGCAGTTAAACGGACTGCAAAAATATGGAGTCGAGGCCATTGCTATCAATGAAGACGGTTCAGAAATGGATATTGCCGAAGCTACCCGGAAAGCCAAGACATATTCGTTGACTCCCGATAATTTTAAATATATTCTTAGAATGGTGCCGATCAGTGCCATAGCCGAGAATAAATTTTTGATTCAGGAATCGTATTATTTTTTCCCGATCCAGGAAAGTAAAATATTGGAAAATCCTAATCTCGAACAAAATAACAATTGGGGAGGAAAGTTCAACCCGACTATGGAATGAACAGTCTTGAACGATTATGTCATAAAAACTCGTAAATATTTGCGAAAATTATGGGATAAATAATATCTTTGTGAGACGTTAGGAGGCAATTAATCTTTCTAACGTCTTTTTTAAGCGGAAAAAATCAATAAAATTGCTAATCAATATTATATTAATTTGTACTATGAGAACAAACAGAAGGGACTTCCTTAAAACCCTTGGAGGAATTGCGGCCTTTACGATTGTGCCGCGCCACGTGCTTGGGAAAGGCTTTATCGCTCCAAGCGATCAGTTGACTAAAGGTATTATCGGTACAGGCGGGATGGGACGCGGTCACGTGAACTATGCCGGAACACGCTTGGTGGCCGTTTGTGATGTTGACAAGAAACATCTTGAATTAGGAAAACAATTGGTAAAGGAAAAAATTGCCGCTTATCATGACTTTCGCGATTTGATTCTGGACCCGAACGTAGATATCGTACACATCGCTACACCTCCTCATTGGCATGGAATCATGTCGGTAGAGGCTGCCAAGGCGGGAAAAGATATCTGGTGTGAAAAGCCGATGACACGTACGATCGGTGAAGGTAAACGGGTGATGGAAGCGGTGAAGCAGAACGGACGTATGTTCCGTCTGAATACCTGGTTCCGTTTTGCTGATCCGTTCTATGGATTGGGTACTCCGGTGAAACCGTTGAAAAAACTGGTTCAGAGCGGTATGCTCGGTTGGCCGTTGAAGGTGACGATCAGTAAACATACCGGTTTCGACTGGAAGTTCTACTGGGTAGGTAAAGAATATCTTGAACCGCAAACAGTTCCTTCCGAACTGGATTATGACATGTGGTTAGGCCCGGCTCCTTATAAACCTTATAATGCACACCGTGTTCACGGTACTTTCCGCGGATACTGGGATTATGACGGCGGCGGATTGGGAGATATGGGACAGCATTATATCGACCCGGTACAGTATTTCCTCGGAAAAGACAATACAAGCCCTGTGAAAGTGGAAGTGGATGCTCCGCAACAGCATCCGGATGCCGTAGGAACATGGCGCTCTATTACCTATACCTATGATGACGGTTGCCAGATCGTCCTTTGGGGTGGCGACTTCGGAGATCCTAATACTCCGTATATCTCCGGCCCGAACGGTAATGTCTATAAGAATTTTGTATGTGATATCCCTGATTGGGAAAAGAAACTCGCCGATTATCCGGAACCTGAACCTCAGGTGACAGACTTTATCGAATGTGTGAAAACACGCCAGCCTTTTGCCCTGAATGAACGGAATGGCTTCCGCTCGGCTACGATCGTGAATATGGGTGCTACGGCACTTCGTCTGAATCGTACATTAGAGTTCGATCCTGTGAAACTGGAATTTATCAATGACGAGGCCGCTAACCGTCTGCTGGATCAGCCGATGCGTTCACCCTGGAACATTTGATAATTAATAATTGAAAATTGAGAATTGAAAATTAGGGGAGAATTATAAAATTATAGACAATGAGAAAAGCATATATATCGATTGCCAGCTTGCTATTATTCGGCAGCGTACTGATGGCCCAATCTCCGGCGAACCGTACAGCTAAAACAATTGCGGCTGACGTATTGGCACAGATGCCTGCTGAGAAACAGGCTGAATACAATAAAATGATCAATGACCTGAAAGGTTCCGGCGAAGAAGGGGTACTGATGTTGGTCAACATGATAAATGCTCCCGGAAAGGGAAGCAATGCACAAGTGGATTACGCGTTGAGCGGCCTGACCCATTATGTGATGGCAAAAGGGGAAGAAAGCGCCCGTTTGGCTACGGCTAACGCTTATCTGAAAGCGCTTGACCTGGTGACTGAACGCGAAACGAAAGCGTTTATCATCCGCCAGTTACAGATATTGGGACAGGATGAATGTATCGATGCGTTGTCGGCTTACCTGGGTGATGAAAGCCTGAGTGGCCCGGCTTCACGTGCACTGGCTGCTATCGGTTCTGAAAATGCCGGCAAAGCGTTGAAGGCTGGTCTGATGCGCCGTATGGGTACTCCGAAGACACAAAAAGATATCATCGTAGCAATCGGCGAAGCGCAGGTGGCTGATTCGGAAGAATTGCTGAAGGCGCTGCTGGGTTCGGGCGATGAAAGTATGCAAAAGGCTGTCCTGCACTCATTAAGCCGTGTGGGAAGCAAGGCTTCCATCAAAGATATGGCTGAAGCTGCTGCCGCATCGGGTTACACAATGACCAAAACGAATGCGAACGAAGCCTATATCGCTTTATTGAAACGTGTTGCCGCACAGGGCGATGTGAAAGAAGTGGAAAAAGCGGCCAACGACCTGCTGAAGAAAGCTACCAAGGCTAATCAGACGCAGACCCGTGATGCTGCTTTGCAAATCCTTCTGTCACTGAAGAAAGAAAACAGTACCAAATTGCTGCTTTCCGCTTTGAAGGATGGCAATAAGGAATATCGGAATGCTGCATTGAATTTTGCTTCCGACTTTGCCAATAAGGAAGTTTATATCGAAGTCATGAAAGCGATGCAGAAGGCAAAACCGGAAGTGAAAGTCGATATTATCAACTGGATCGGCCGCGAAGCCAAATGTCCGTCAAAACATGATGTGATCAAGAGTTTGGAACTCCGTTTTGACCTGACTGCCATGCAGGTGCTGCTGGCTCAGTTGAAAGACAGCAACTTCGACGTAAAACAGGCAACCGTATGGACATTGGTGAAGATCGGTGACAAGCAGGTGATACCTGTGCTTGCTGAACTGCTGACCAGCGACAATAAAGATGTAATCCTGCTGGGACAGGATGCTTTGGCTGCATTCAATGGTGATATCGACCAGGCTGTTGCCCGTGCCATTCCGTCTGCTACGGATGCCGGTAAGATTGCCGGTGCTGAGTTGTTGGCGATGCGTAAAGCGACTGCTAACCTGACTACAGTGCTCGAACTGATCAAGTCCGGTTCACCGGAAGTGAAAAAAGCTGCTTATACAGCGTTGAAAGATGTTGTGTCGGAAGGCGATCTGGTTAATCTGTGCGGTATGCTGGAAACAGCGGATGCATCGGCCGTTGCTCCGATCCAACAGGCTGTTATCTCTGCTATTTCTTCCATGTCTCCTGCGAAACAAAAAGAAACGATCACCCGCCGTATGCTTCAGGCTGGCGAGAGCAAGAAATATTTGTATTATATCGTTCTGGCGACAACCGGTGAGAAAGATGCATTGGCTACTATCGTAGACGGTTTCCATAAGGGATCGGGCGCTGCTCGCGATGCTGCTTTCGAAGCGTTGTTGAACTGGAAAGGTATTGAGGCTGCCGACGAATTGTATGCTATCTGTAAAGATGCTTCTTCTTCCGCTTATTTGGATCGTGCATTGAAAGCATACGTTAAGCTGGTTTCAAATCCTGCATTTACAGGTGAGAATCGTCTGCTGAGTTTGCGCAAAGCGATGGAAGTGGCAAAGACAGACGAACAGAAAAATATAATTCTGAAACAGGTTGAACGGACAGGCACCTTCCTGGGTATGCTCTATGCCGGCGAATTCCTGAATCAGAAACCTGTTCAGCAGGCTGCCGCCAATGCTGTTATGAATATAGCTTTGGGTAATAAGGAATATTATGGAGCCAATGTACGTGAATTGCTGAACAAGGTAATGCAGGTACTCGACAATCCGGATGCCGGTTATCAGAAGGAAGCGATCAAGAAGCATCTGGCTGAAATGCCGCAGGGAGAAGGTTTCATTTCTATCTTTAACGGCAAAGATTTGTCGGGCTGGAAAGGATTGGTACAGAACCCGATTGCCCGTGCGAAAATGAAACCGACCCAATTGGAGAAAGCTCAGGAAAAGGCTGACGAGATTATGCGTAGCGGCTGGAGTGTGAATGATGGTGTGCTTGTCTTCAACGGTAAAGGTGATAACCTGTGTACGGATAAACAATATGGTGATTTTGAAATGTACGTAGACTGGATGCTTGATCCCGCAGGTCCTGAAGCCGATGCCGGTATCTATTTGCGCGGAACGCCTCAGGTGCAGATCTGGGATACTTCACGTGTGAATGTGGGTGCCCAGGTAGGTTCAGGTGGTCTGTATAATAACTCGGTAAATGAAAGCAAGCCGTCTAAAGTGGCTGATAACAAGCTGGGCGAATGGAACAGCTTCTATATCAAGATGGTTGGTGACCGCGTAACAGTTATTCTGAACGGAGAGAAGGTGGTGGATGATGTGATCCTTGAAAACTATTGGGATCGCAAGCAGCCGATCTTCCCGGTTGAACAGATTGAATTGCAGGCTCATGGTAGCAAGGTTTACTACCGTAATATATATGTAAAGGAACTGGAACGTAAAGAACCTTACAAATTATCTGCCGAAGAACAGAAAGAAGGTTTCAAACTATTGTTTGACGGAACAAATATGCATCAGTGGACTGGTAACACGGTAGATTATACGATGGAAGATGGTTGTATTTCCATGATACCGAGCAAGAGCTATGGTGGGAACCTGTATACAAAGGACGAATTCGGGAACTTTATTTATCGTTTCGAGTTCCAGCTGACACCGGGAGCCAATAACGGAGTCGGTATCCGTACTCCGATGGAAGGTGATGCCGCTTATGTAGGTATGGAAATCCAGATTCTGGATTGTGAACATCCGATCTATAAGAATATTACCAAATATCAGCATCATGGTTCTGTTTATGGCATCATCCCGACGAATGCCGATCACCACAAAGCGTTTAAGCCTGTCGGTGAATGGAATGAGGAAGAGATTGTTGCAAACGGAGATAATATCAAGGTGACAGTTAATGGTGTAGTGATATTGGAAGGTAACATTCGCGACGCTGTAAAGAACGGTACTCCTGACGGTAAGGAACATCCGGGCTTGTTCAATAAGAAAGGACATATCGGGTTCCTGGGACATGGTTCTCCTGTGAAATTCCGTAATATCCGTATAAAAGAATTGAAATAACAGACTATATAGTCCGAAAGGAAGCGGGGATCGGTTTTTACTGGTCTCCGTTTTTTTTGTGTGAATCTTTGAAAACCGTTGAATATAAACAGAAATAAAATTTGCTGGTCTGATTTATTATAACGAATTTTGTTGCTTACTAGTATTAAAAAAATGGATACAGCTCAATATAAGTTATTGCTGGATACGGCGCAAGTCGGTTGGTGGGAAATTGACTTTGATAAGAGAGTCTATATATGTTCGGATTATCTGGTCAGTTTGTTGGAACTGAAAGATAAAATTATTCCGACCAGAGATTTCCTCCAGTTGATACGTGAAGATTATAGAGCCCGGATTGCCAATGAATTTGCTTATTTCAGGGAGGTCGGTATTTACGAACAGATATTTCCGATCAAGACTTGTTATGGCTTTAAGTTTGTTCGTTCTAAAATTTGCAAGCGGGAGATCGAACCTTCCGGACGTGTTTATGTGTTAGGCATTCTTCAGTTGGTGCCATATAGCGAGGAAGAAACGAATAAACCGGCAACGGAAGGCAGCCAGGTAGATGGTTTGTTAAGGCATTTGGGGAGTATTTCGCGTGCCTTACATTCTTTTATCCAGACAAACGATTTGGTTGAATCTATCCAGTTGGTGCTGACTGAAATTCTCTTTTCGATCGATACAAAGGGGCGTGCCTGTATCATGGAATACAGTGATGACAAGCAGACGCTTAGTTGTACGTATGAAGTTTGCAGCAAAGGTGTTGCCGCTGTCCGTTCCTCATTGCAGAATATACCGGTCTCCACGCTGGTTTGGTCGACACGGAAAATACGGAATCTTTATCCGGTGATGATAAACAATCTGAACGAGTTGCCGGAAGATGCGGAATCTGAAAAAATGTATTTGCAGAAGAGAGGAGTGCTTTCGTTTGTTCTGATTCCTTTGATCATAAAGAAAAAAGCTTTGGGATATATCGGGATTGATATTGTAGATAAATATCGCATATGGACGCTGGAAGACTATCAATGGCTTTCGTCCATCGCCAATATTATCAGTATTATTACAAAAATGGCGAGAATCAACGAAGCGCTCGACCATAGTGGAAAGTTGTTGCGTAATATTTATACGAATATACCGGTCGGCATAGAGTTGTATGATAAGGACGGATATCTTGTCGATATGAATAATAAGGATGTAGATATTTTTGGACTCGGTTCGAAAAAAGAGGCCCTAGGTGTTAACATCTTTGATAATCCTCAGATTCCCCCTGATGTACTGGAAAAGATGAGAAAGAGGAAACCTGTCTCTTTCCGCCTGACTTATTCTTTTAGCGATATTATATCCAATGGGTATTATCCGACGAAGAAAAACGGAGTTATAGACTTGATAACTAAGGTTAGTATGCTTTATGACAGTAAAGGTGAACTGATCAATTACCTATTCATTAATCTGGATAATACGGATAAGATGGTCGCTTATAACCGTATTGAGGAGTTTGAATATTTCTTCACCCTGGTTAGTCATTATGCGAAAGTAGGATATGCCAAATTCGATTTGCTGACACGTGAAGGATATGCCATCAGCCAGTGGTATCAAAATCTGGGGGAACAAGATGGCACGCCGTTGGAGCAGATTATTGGTGTATATAGCGCCGTGCATCCGGAAGACCGTAAAGTGATGATGGACTTCTTTGACCGGGTTAAGAGAGGGGAGGCAACCAGTATCCGCAAGGAATTGCGTATCAAGACGGATTCCGGTTGGAAGTGGATACGCGTAAATGTGATGCGTAACCCTCAGTCGAATGATCCGGATAAACTGGAAATGATCTGTGTGAATTATGATATCACGGAATTGAAAGAAACTGAACAACAGCGTGAAAAGGCAGAAGAACTGGATCGCTTGAAGTCTGCTTTCCTGGCAAATATGAGCCATGAGATCCGAACTCCGCTGAATGCGATTGTCGGCTTTTCTACTTTACTGGTCGATACGGATGATAAAGAGGAACAGTCGCAGTTTGTAGAGATTATTCAGAAGAATAATGAACTTTTGTTGCAGTTGATCTCTGATGTGCTGGATCTGGCTAAAATAGAAGCGAATACAATTGAGTTCAAACCAAGTCGTATTGAGCTCAAAGAATTTTTGGATGATCTGGTGAAGTCGCTGAGTATCAAACTTCATGAGGGTGTTGTGCTTGGCAGTCAGCCGGATTTGTCGCCTTGTACTTTTGATTTCGATCCTGTGCGCCTGAACCAGTTGTTTTCCAACTTCATAAACAATGCGATCAAGCACACGGATAAAGGTTCTATCATGTTGGGTTATGAAATAAAGCCTGATGAAGTTGTCTTTACGGTGACGGATACGGGAGAGGGGATGAGTGAAGAAGTGCAGGCTCATGTCTTCGACCGCTTTTATAAGGGAAATGACTTTAAGCAAGGTACAGGGTTGGGACTTTCTATCTGCAAAAGTATTGTCGAACAGCAGAAAGGAAAAATCGGAGTAAGTTCTGAGCCCGGAAAAGGTTCCTGCTTTTGGTTCTCCTTACCCCGATAAAATATTCTTTTATTCTTTTTCTCCGTAAGCAAGATCTCCGGCATCTCCCAGGCCGGGGATGATGTAGGAATGATCGTCCAGTTCGTCATCCAGTGCGGCGATCCAAATCGTTGTTTTGTCATCCGGCATTTTTCTTTGCAGATATTCTATTGCCTGTTTGCTGGCGATGATGGAGGCCACATGGATATGCGAAGGATGTCCTTTGGTCAACAATGCTTCATAGGCCAGTTCCATGGAACTTCCGGTGGCTAGCATCGGGTCGGTGATGATCAATGTTTTCTCTGTCAGTCTCGGGGATGCGATATATTCGATGTGAATGTCAAAGTTCAGACGGTCTTTATATTTGCGATAGGCAGAGACAAAGGCATTTTCGGCATAATCGAGATAGCTTAAAAATCCCTGGTGATAAGGAAGTCCTGCACGTAATATCGTACTGATTACTATCCGGTCGTCGGGTGTATTCATCGGTGCGACTCCTAAAGGGGTTTGAATATCTTTTTGGCTGTAGGCAAAATCTTTGCTGATTTCATAAGCCATGATTTCGCCGATGCGTTCAATGTTTCTACGAAAACGAAGGCTGTCCTTCTGGATATTTACATCTCTAAGTTCGGATACGAACCTGTTCAGTATGGAGTTTGACTCTCCGAGATTAACTATTTTCATGTGTATTATATTGTATATGCAGACTAAAATTTCCGGTGTCGAAATTAGATATAATTAGAGCATCATACAAATGTTTCTCTGTAAAATTCCAGGTATAGGGCAAAAGTTTCACATTCCGAAACAAGAGGTGCTGTTCGGATTCTAAAATTGCGATAATTGAATTGGGGACATGCTTGCGGTTGTTTAATTAGAACCTTGCGGTTTCGATATTCATTAAAAACACCCCTTTTTAGTGGATTTCTGTATGTATTTTTGCAGATATGATAAAGTAAACAGAAAAAGGAGGTGTAAAAAACTTCCTTCCTGCCGAAGCAAGAAGGAAGTTAAAGAAATAAATCATATTATTTTTTTTCGCCAGTGCCGTTCATAGCCTCCAGCAAGAATTTACCGGGTTTGAACTTTACCGTTGTTCTAGCTGGAATCTGTACCGGAGTACCCGTTTTAGGATTACGAGCCAGGCGACTAGTTTGCGGTCTAGGTATTAAAGTACCAAAACCGATAAGAGTAATTTCCTCTTTTTGCGACATTTTTTCGGTTACAATCTCGATGTAAGCATCTAATACTTTTTTTGCTTTTTGCTTTTGTAACCCTGCCTTATCTGCTAAGGCTTCGATAAGTTCTGCTTTGTTCATGAGTGTTTCTTTTTAATGATTATATACATTGCAAATGTAAGCATTGATTTTTTTATATGGTGTCTTTTTTCAGACAACAAAATTTGCTTGCATTTCTTATTAAACAATAGCTGTAGCCTTTTGTTACGATTTTAGAAACAAAAAACGTTAATTCACATTGGTTTGCGATAATCGAAACGAAGAAAGGCGTTAATGCTATTTGACCACACTTTATTTTTATTGTATTGTGAGAAGAATATATGAGTAGAAATAGTAAATAACACACTAATAATTATGAAAGATGCATTGAATAACGGGCTGATAAAAGCCATGAGGGAACATCTCCCGGAGGAGACAAATTTGGCTAACTATATTATGGATATTATATCTATAGGTAAGGAAGCCGTTTATCGCCGGTTGCGTGGGGAGGTTCCGTTTACATTTTATGAAGTATCATTATTGTCTCAGAGTCTGGGGATTTCCCTGGACCAGATCGTTGGAACCAACCGGGCGGAAGGAGCCGTTTTTAATCTGAATGTCTCTAATAATATGAGTCAGATGGAAAGTTACCATGATATACTCAAACGTTATCATAAATTATTTACATTTGCCAAGGAAGATCCCAAATCGGTACTCAGTGCCGCTTGTAATATCGTTCCGTTTACATTTTATTCTCCGTATGAGCGTCTGACCAAATTCCGTCTTTGCCGGTGGATGCATCAGAATAACGGGATGAAGATCACTGCAAGTATGTCGGATATCGTTGTGACGGAGAAAATACTGGAGTCCCAGCGTAAACTGATGCAGGAGTGCCGCCAGGTTCCGTCTACCTATACGATTCTTGATAATAATATTTTCCAATCGTTGGTTAGGGAGATCAAGTATTTTGCAGGACTGAACATGCTGAGCGATGATGATATCGAAGTGATGAAACAGGAACTGAATCGTTTATTGGATGAAATGGAACAGATTGCTGCCCGGGGGGAATATCCGAATGGTAACAAAGTTTATTTGTATCTTTCCAATATTAATTTTGAGGCTACATATACATTTCTGGAAAAAGGAAGCTTCCAGTTGTGCATGTTCCGTCTTTATGCTATCAACTATATGGATTCGCAACATCCGGAAATCTGCCGCGCCCAGAAAGAATGGATCCAGTCGTTGAAACGTTACTCTACTTTGATCTCGCAGAGCGGAGAGATACAGCGGATGATCTTTTTCACGAAACAGCGTGAAATCGTAGATACCTTATAATAATATGCCAATGTGCCAATAGATCAATATGCCAATTATAAAGATATTTCTCAATTGGCATGTTGGCACATTGGCATATTAGCACATTATTACTACTTTTGTCCCGCAATAAATAAACAGATATTATGAGGATAGAAGAGAATTACTCCCTGGAGAAGCATAATACATTTCACCTGCCGGTTAAGACGCGGTGGTTCATGGAATATACGAATGAAGAAGAATTAGGACGGGTTCTACGGGACGAGTATTTTCAGGAGTGTTTGTCGCTGCATATCGGCAGCGGAAGCAATCTGCTGTTTATAAATGACTTCAACGGTATCATCCTGCACTCGGCCATCAAAGGTATCCGTGTGGAGAAGGAAACCGACGAACATATTTGGCTGCGTGTCGGTGCCGCCGAAAGGTGGGACGATGTTGTTGCTCATGCCGTTGCCAACGGGTGGGGAGGAATAGAAAATCTTTCCCTGATCCCGGGTGAAGCTGGCGCTGCCGCTATCCAGAACATCGGAGCCTACGGGGCGGAGATAAAAGATGTGATAGAAAGTGTGGAAACATACAACCAGTTGACTTTTGAAAAGCGGATATTTACGAACGAAGAATGCCAGTATGGCTATCGCAGCAGTTATTTCAAAAACGAACATAACGACCCGCACATTGTTACATATATAATAATACGGTTGGATAAACGCCCATCCTTTTCCATCAACTATGGAAACCTGAAGGAAGAGCTGGCTAAATATCCGGAAGTAACATTGGAAGCAATCCGCCGGGCTGTGATCGCGATCCGTCAGGAGAAGCTGCCCGATCCGGACAAGCTGGGAAATGCCGGCAGTTTCTTTATGAATCCGGTTATTCCTGTTGCACAGTTTGAGAAACTGAAGGAGCAATATTCCGGTATGCCTTCTTATCCGGCTGGTGAGGGAAAAGTGAAAGTTCCTGCCGGTTGGTTGATCGAACAATGTGGCTTTAAAGGCAAATCGCATGGTCCGGTCGGCGTATATGAAAAACAGGCACTGGTCCTGGTCAACCTGGGAGAAGCCCGGGGACACGAGATTGCTCTGGTGGCGGAAAGTATCCGTACTGCCGTAAAAGATCGTTTTGGCATCGAGATAATGCCTGAGGTTAAATATGTAGGATAATGAAAATTACATTTCTGGGAACGGGAACTTCAACCGGGGTTCCCGAAATAGGCTGTCAGTGTGAAGTTTGTACAAGCAAAGATCCCCGCGACTGGCGCCTGCGTACATCAGTATTAGTAGAAACAGAGGGGAAGCGTATCTTGCTGGACTGTGGACCGGATTTCCGCTGGCAAATGATACAAAGTAAAACATACCACCTGGACGCCGTCCTGATCTCACACGAACATTATGACCATGTCGGAGGATTGGATGACCTGCGTCCGTTCGGACGGGAAGGAGACATACATATATATACTGAAGAAAATGTGGCTGAAGCCATAGAGACGCGTATCCCGTATGTTTTCCGCGAAAATAGATATCCGGGTGTTCCCAATCTAAAAATCCACCGTGTGACGACAGAACCTTTTATGGCTGCCGGGATAGAGATAATTCCTATCCGGGTAATGCACGGAAGACTGCCTATCCTGGGGTTCCGGATAGGGAATATGGCCTACCTGACCGACCTGAAATCTCTTCCGGAAGAAGAATATGCCAAACTGGAAGGATTGGATGTTTTGATTATTACTGCTTTGCGCTGGGAAGAGCATCCGACGCATGAAAGTGTGGGAGAAGCATTAGAGCAGATCGGACGCATCCGTCCCAAAGAATCCTATCTGATTCATATGAGCCATCGGATCGGCTTGCAAAGCCAGGTAGAAAAAGAGTTGCCTCCGCATGTTCATCTGGCATATGATCAATTGGAAATTCCCAAACTGCAACCGGTATAATATACTTTCCCGTTTTCTTCATAAATCTGGCTGGAAATATGAAGTTGCGGGAAATGTTGTTCTAATCTGACCGACAGTGTATCGCCAATCGTCTTGAAAAGTGTGTCGGCTGGTTCATGATACGGCAGACTGCTAAAGTAACAAATATTCCCTTCGCTTTCAAAAAGGTCGGCTCCCAGCCATCTGTCGCTGATTCTCCATAGGGTAGAATCGTTCGCTTTCACATATAAGTCTAACAGTTTCGATTGTATCATCAGGTTAAGCGGAGCATTGCTGTCGAGTGTTTTACGGAGTAACATTTGTTCCTTCGGCTGGTTGTTTTTTTGCTTTCTTTGTATGGCCGCTACTTCCTCCAGCAATTTCCTGCTGTAACTGGAAACCCATACGCCATTATGTTGGTAGTAGCCGAAAAAGCGGTTTCCGGCATCCGGGCAATAGGTAAAAGTGATGCCTCCTTTGGTTTGCTGTTGAGGAGCGAATGATTTGAAAGCTGTTTTTAAAACATTTTCTTCTATATGTCGGGATATGCTTTTATCCGCTTTTACATACATTACAATACCCTGCGGATGGAATGAGAGATGTAATGAGGCAATTTCCGGATTCTTTCGGATGATAGTAAGATATATTTCAGGGATTTTAGAGGCGAATGCCTGGTAAACAGGTTCCTTGGTTAGTATTATCCGGGCAAAAACGGAAGGACGGTTTACGGCAAGTATCGCTTCCGGTTCCGGTGCAGTCAGGGTATATAAATCTGTTTGCACCAGTTCTTTACTCTCTTTCATGTCACCGAAAAAGTAGTAGACTGCCGACAGCGTAGCGAGAGCAGTTAAGATGATAATCACTATTTCCCGCCTGTAAATTCTCATTCTCTAAATTTTTGCCTTCAGGAAATATTTGCACCAAGGCTTGAGTCCGCATTCCTCACATTTGGGCTTTCTGGCTACGCAGACGTATCGTCCGTGCAGGATCAGCCAGTGGTGAGCGATAGGTATCTGTTTCTCCGGGATGTTTTTCACCAGTTCTTTTTCTGTTTCGAGCGGTGTTTTGCTGTTGTTTGTCAATCCGATGCGGTTGGCGACACGGAATACGTGGGTGTCTACGGCCATTGCCGGCTTGTTGTAGACAACGGAGGCGATCACATTGGCTGTCTTGCGTCCTACGCCGGGCAGCTTTTGCAACTCGTCTATGTCCGAAGGGACTACGCCGCCGAAATCAGCCATCAGCATTTTGGCCATCCCGACCAGATGCTTCGATTTATTGTTCGGGTAGGAGACACTACGGATATATTCAAATACGACCTCCGGTGTGGAAGCTGCCAGCACTTCTGCTGTCGGGAAATCCCTAAACAAAGCCGGCGTAATCATATTCACCCGTTTGTCGGTGCACTGAGCTGATAGAATCACGGCAATAAGCAGTTGGTACGGATCGTCGTAATGAAGTTCCGTTTCTGCAACCGGTACGTTTGCTTCGAACCAGTCTAATACACCTTTATATCGTTCCTCTTTTTTCATCCTGTTATTTCATTAAAGATAATACATTTTTTCCGAGTAACAAACCCAGGAAAACGGCAATAAGTCCTAAAACGTTACTAGCCAGTATGTTTAAGAGAGCTAATTTATAATCACCGATTTTTATCAGTGACATAGTATCCAGTGCAAACGAAGAAAAAGTTGTAAATCCGCCAAACAGACCGGTGAAAAGAAATGCCCTTGTGTTGGCTGAGGAGTTGTAATTTTCGGCAAGACTCCAGCAGAAACCGATCAGAAAAGAGCCGATTATATTAACGGATAGTATCCCAAAGGGAAAGGAGTACTGCAATGAACGCTGCACCCACATGGAAACTCCATAACGCAGTGCCGATCCGATTGCTCCTCCTGTAATTAAAATTAAAACCTTTATCATATTTCATCCTCCTTGTGTGTTTCCCCCGGGCTGGTTAAAGGCCCGGGGAAGATGGTAAATGATTTAGGTTTTCAATTTAATTGGCTGATTCGAATTGTTTCAGGAAACGAACATCGTTTTCTGAGAACATTCGTAGGTCTTTAACTTGGTATTTCAGGTTTGTAATACGTTCGATACCCATTCCCAGTGCATATCCGGTATAAACTTTGCTGTCGATACCGCAATTTTCGAGTACATTCGGGTCTACCATACCGCAACCGAGTATTTCTACCCAACCGGTATGTTTACAGAATGCACATCCTTTACCGCCACACAGGTTACAGGAAATATCCATCTCAGCAGATGGCTCTGTGAACGGGAAGTAGGAGGGGCGTAAACGTATTTTCGTTTCCGGACCGAACATTTCTTTTGCAAAGAAAAGCAATGCCTGTTTCAAGTCGGCGAATGAGACATTCTTGTCAACATACAGGGCTTCTACCTGGTGGAAGAAACAGTGTGCGCGATAAGAAATAGCTTCATTACGATATACACGTCCGGGGCAGATGATGCGGATAGGAGGTTCCTGAGTCTCCATCACACGAGTCTGTACCGATGATGTATGTGTTCGCAATAACACATCCGGATTATGTTGTATGAAGAACGTATCCTGCATATCACGTGCAGGATGGTCTTCAGCAAAATTCAAAGAAGAGAAAACATGCCAGTCGTCTTCGATTTCAGGACCTTCAGCAATGCTGAATCCCAGACGTCCGAAGATGTCGCAGATTTCCTTTTTAACGATTGAAAGCGGGTGGCGTGTGCCGAGTTCGATAGGATAAGATGTACGCGTCAGGTCGATGTCATCGTTTCCGGTCTGTACATTGTCGAAACCTTCTTTCAGTTCATTGATTTTATTTTGAGTAGCTTCTTTCAGCTCGTTGAGGAATTTACCCACTTCACGCTTCTGGTCAGCCGCAACGTTGCGGAAATCATTCATCAGCGCAGAAATTTCTCCTTTCTTGCTGAGGTATTTGATGCGTAAAGCTTCCAGCTCTTCGGCATTTGCAGCCTTCATATTCTCTACTTCCTGAAGCAGAGCTTTAATTTTATCGATCATTTCTAATCATATTTGTTTTCGACGTGCAAATTTACTCCTTTCTTTTGGATACTGCAACCGATTGCGGAAGGTTTTTTCTTAAAAACACAGGCAGTCTCCTTTCTATTCCTAAAAATTATAGGCAAGACCTACGCCGAGTATCTCTTTGAACTGTACTTTTGCCCCATGTTTCGTACCGTTGTCATCGAAGGTTTTCACGTCGTTGTCGTATTTCAGTGTCGTGTTGAGCGTAGCCGACAGGAATTTGTTGATCTTCATACTAATGAGCATGTCCCAGTTGACATCGATGTTTCCGAACTGATTACTATACGGAGTGAAAAAATCGGCTGTAGTGATCAGGCTTACGTTCTCCATCACCGGCATTTCTGCACGGGCTTTGAGGTAAGCGCCACATTCGATCTTGAAACGGTCACCCGGATCGACACCGAATGCGCCCAGATCGGACAGGTAATCGTCCTCAACAAAAGTCATTTTTGCTGAAACGGGAGAGAGGTAGATCGAATAATTGCTTTTCGGGCGGTATTCCATACCCAGCGAGACGTTGGAATAGGCCGGCGCGAAAAAGTTGGAGATATAATGTTCCTTGTCCGGATAATTGTATCCTTTGGCAAACTGTGTGTTCAGGTCGCCCATCAGTGTATAGAACCAGACATTGTTCGTTGAATAGCCCAGCTGGGTGGAAAGTCCGATCTTGTCGGTGCTCTTGCGCATCCCCTGCGACTTGGTTTTTGTCAGTCCGTAATCGAGAACCAGGTTAGTCACCCAGAGCCAGTTTCCGTTTTTATGTGTCAGCGAACCGTTCAGGTAGGCATTTCCGGCTACCGAGTTTTCACCTCCGGCTGACCAGTTGGTCATCGCTGTTTGCGACAGGTTGAGGCCTGATACGCCTTTCAATACATATTTTCCTTCTTCGTAACCTTTATCGTCGGTTTGACTATATGCGATAGTTGCCAGTGCGGCAAATGCTATCATTAAAAATGTACGTTTCATATACTGTTATATTTTAAGTTGTTTTTTATAAAGAGGCCACTTTATTATTTAAACATGATTCATTTATTTTTGTTTAAGGATGGATTAAGATTGTCCTGTCATATTCTCCGTTTTTCCGATTATCAAAATGACACTACCCAACCGGGTAAATCGGATTAATATACCGGGTAAAATAAAATACCCCAGCGGGTAATATTTTTTAACGTATCGTTTTGTTTAAAATGAGAAGCTATTTGCGTTAAAATGTAAATGATAGCTTTGTGGACAAAATGTCGATATTGCTATGTTGTCAATGTAAGAGAGCTAGAAAAAGCGGCATGTATTCTTTCAGTTCCGTGCGTAGTATTTTCAAAGACTGTGATATGCGGTAAGCGATAGTTTTGGGTGATACACCGGTACGCTCGGCTATTTCGTTGTAGGTTAGATGTCCGAAACGATTCATTTCGAATGCTTTCCGGTATTCTTCAGGGAGCTCCCTGATCGCCTTGGTTGCCAAGGCGATCAATTCTCCTTCTATGTAAAAATCCGGATCTTCGAATTGATTTTCAAATTTGGCATACAACTTTTCGTGTACCCGTTGTTTGATTTGATTGTGGGTTATATTATTCAGGCATTTATTTTTGACAATAGTAAACAGCAATGATTTGAGGGACATTTGAGGAACCAGCATCGCACGGTTTTCCCAAAGCCACATCATCACTTCCTGTACGATTTCTTCCGTTTCCGTCTCGGCTACATATTGGGAGGCGAAGGCGCATAACCCTTTATAATATTGTTTGTAGACCGCATCGAATACACTCTCGTCACCGGCTTTAAGTCTATTTAAGGTCTCTTCATTGCTTGTTATCACTGATATGAATGTTTTGATATAGTGCAAACTTAAACAAATATTTTAAGAATTAACAATTAACGCCCGGGTTTTTGTGAAATATTTCCGGGCGTCAGCTATGATAAATAATTATTTCTTTGTTTTTTTCCCCTGGTTGGCAACTGCTTCCATCAGTTTTTTGATCTCTTCCGGATCCCCCAGGAAATAATCTTTTACAAGATTCAGGTCGTCATCGAATTCGAGTACGTAAGGGACGGCTGTCGGAAGATTCAGGTGTACGATCTCTTCATCCGGTATGTTACGTACATATTTAATAATACCTCTCAGGCTGTTGCCGTGGGCTGTCACTAAAATCTGGTCGGCAGTTTCGAGCGAAGGAAAAATGATGTCTTTCCAATAAGGGAGGATGCGTTCGACAGTATCTTTCAGTGATTCCGTACGTGGCAATTCGGCATCGGGTACATCTTTATAACGCATTTCGAATCGGGGGTTACGCGGATCGTCCTCTTTCAATGCATGCGGAGCCACATCGTAACTTCTGCGCCAGATCAGGACCTGTTCATCACCATATTTTTCGGCTGTCTCACTTTTGTTGAGACCTTGTAAGGCTCCGTAATGTTTTTCATTCAAACGCCAGCTTTTCTCTACCGGAATCCAATCCTGGTCCATGCGGTCGAGTACGCAATTTAATGTTTTGACGGCACGTTTCAGGTAGGAGGTGTATGCTTTATCGAACACATATCCTTCTTTTCTTAGTAATTCACCTGCTTTATATGCTTCTTCAATCCCTTTTTCTGTCAGATCAACATCCGTCCAACCCGTAAACCGGTTTTCTTTGTTCCATGCGCTTTCGCCGTGGCGAAGTAAAACAATCTTTTTCATATGCTTTTTATTTATTATAACTATCTGTTTATTAGATAACAATCGAGAAGCAGGAAAAGATATTGAACTTTTTCTAAAAAAAATCACATTTTCGTTTAGTATATCTTTTTTCTGAATTGTATTAATTATAGAAACAGGAAAAAAGATGATAGTAGACGAAAACATACTGATAAAATATCTCGACGGAACATTGACTGACGAGGAACGTACTCGGGTTGACGACTGGGTTGCCGAGTCGAACGAGTACGAGAAACTACTGGAACAGGTCTATTTCACCTTGCAGGTGACTGACCGTTTGCGGGTAATGGAATCGGTCGATCCCGAAATGGCTTTGGTCCGTTTCAAATCGAGAGTACGTAAACAAAATAAAAAGGTTAGTTTCCGTCGCTCCCTACAGTTTATGCAAAGAGTTGCAGCGATACTGTTCATTCCGGTATTAGTTTTATCTGCCTATTTCTTTATGCAGACGGGTAAAGAGAAGGTGCGCATGGTAGAAGTGCGCACCAATCCCGGAGTGGTTTCGACTTTCGAATTGCCTGACGGATCGAAAGTTTGGTTGAATGCCGGAAGTTCTTTGAAGTATCCTGAAAATTTCTGGCCTGAGTGCCGGCTGGTTGAATTGACCGGGCAAGGTTATTTTGAAGTGACGAAGAATCCGGAAAAGCCTTTTATCGTGAAAGTCGATCCGGTCTATTCTGTGGAAGTGCTCGGAACGCGTTTCGATGTATCTGCCTATAATGATGACGATGTTGTTTCCACAACTTTGGTGGAAGGCTCTGTGAAATTGAATATAGCACAGGCAGGAGGTAAAATCGTTCATCAGATTCTGAAACCCGACGAGAAAGCGGATTTTACGAGGGTAGGTGGAAAATTATCTATCACTTCGGTCAACGCAGATAATAAGGTAGCCTGGCGTAATGGTGAGATCATTTTCAAGAATACTCCGATGGGGCAGGTCCTGAAGACGTTGCGACGCCATTATAATGTACAGTTTAACGTGAAAGACCGGGACGTGCTGAATGCCATCATTACCGCAAGGTTTAAAAATGAGCAATTGCCGCAGGTCATGGAATATATCAAGCTCGCCTCGGATATCAAGTTTAAGATCGATAAGCCGGTCATAACGAATGATAATCGTTTGGAAATGTCTGTTATAGAAATATCGAAAGAATAAATAATAGTGTAGAACCTTTTTAAATCAGAATGCCTATGTGGAAGTAAAAAAGAGTCCAAAAAAACATGCAGAAAGATGTTGACGCATCTTCCCGCATGTAAAAGTCCAAGCTGTTGACGCAGCTATAGTTAACTTTATATTAAATAATAAGCATCACAAAATTATGAATAAAATTGTAACCTTAGAAATTATCGGTAAGAAAAGTTATTCTCTCTTCCGAAAAATACCATTAGTTATGAGATTGAGCGTTGTATTCTTTTTCCTTAGTCTTGGTATCGCAGTAGCGGGTAATACGTATGCACAAAATGCTACGCTTTCGCTGGATATGTCGAACAGTACGATCGCCAGTGTGCTCGAAGCCGTTGAAAATGAAACGGACTTCTCGTTTATCTATGATGCCAACATTGTAAACACCAGCCGTAAAGTATCTGTAAAAGTAGACGAAAAGAACATTTTCGATGTGCTAAACAAACTGTTCGGTGATTCCGATATCGCTTATACGGTAGTAAACACAAAAATTATCCTTAATAAAAAGGAAGCGATCATGCAACAGGCCGGAAAGACGGTAACAGGTGTTGTTACTGATAAAACGGGCGAACCGATCATCGGTGCCAACGTGTTGCAAAAAGGTACAACCAACGGTACGATTACCGATATCGATGGTAAATTTACATTGACCGTTCCTCAAAATTCCGTTATTGTTATATCTTATATCGGATATAACCCGCAGGAAGTTAAATATGCCGGCCAGTCTTCTCTGAATGTACAATTGGCAGAAGATACCCAGAATATCGAAGAAGTGGTAGTCACGGCTTTGGGTATCAAAAAGAAAGAAGCCTCCCTTACTTATTCGACCCAGCAGGTGGGTGGCGATGAGCTGACACGTGCGAAAGACCCGAATATGATCAATGCCCTGGCTGGTAAGACAGCCGGTGTTCAGATCAACAAAAGTTCTTCCGGATTGGGTGGTTCAGCCAAAGTATCTATTCGTGGTAACCGTTCGGTAAGCGGAAACAACCAACCTTTATATGTAATCGATGGTGTACCGATGTTGAATAGCAGTAACGAACAGGCTGTCAGCGCAATCGGTGGTACGGCAGATGCCGGTAACCGTGATGGTGGCGATGGTATTTCCAACCTCAACCCGGACGATATCGAAAGCATGAGTATCCTGAAAGGTGCTTCCGCTGCCGCTCTTTACGGTTCGCAAGCAGCCAACGGTGTTATCCTGATCACAACGAAGAAAGGGAAAGCTGGCGTGCAGAAGATCACTTTCTCTTCCAACCTGACGGTCGATCATGCCATGAGTTTACCGGAATTTCAGAATGAATACGGGATGGATAAGGAAACGAAGACCAGTTGGGGGCCGAAGGGGAGTCTGACCCCTTATGATAATGTCGGTGACTTCTTCCAGAATGGAGTGACCGCTATCAACTCCCTGTCTCTTACGACCGGTAACGAAAAGATGCAGACTTATTTCTCATATGCCAACACAACCGCAAAAGGTATCGTGGAGCATAATAAGATGCAGAAGCATAACCTGAATTTCCGCGAAACCGCCAGTTTCTTTGATGATTACCTGAAACTGGATGCGAACGTGAATTTACTGTCGCAGAGTATCAAGAACCGTCCGGCCTCCGGTGGTTATTACATGAACCCGTTGGTAGGTCTTTACCGTTTCCCGCGTGGCGAGAATATCGGTGAGTATCGCACGAACTTTGAAACTTTCAACGACACCCGCAATTTGATGGAACAAAACTGGTATACAGATGCCGAACGTGATATGGAACAGAATCCGTATTGGATCACTAACCGTATTAAAAGTAACGACAAACGTACCCGTGCCATCACTTCTTTGACGGCCAGCCTGAAGATTACAGATTGGTTGAGCCTGCAAGCTCGTGGAACAGTCGATTATACACACGATACATATAACCAGAAAATGTATGCATCGACCGCACCGGCTATTGCCGGATCGAACGGCCGTTATATAGACCTGAATCATACGGAAACGTTGTATTATGGAGACTTTATGGCTATGTTTAATAAGAAATGGGACGACTTTGCTTTGACAGGCGCTATCGGTGGTAGTATTAATAGTACAACAGTCAACTCCCTGAGGCTGGATTCAAAGACTGCTTCCCTGTATTATCCGAACCAGTTCTCGGTAGCTAACATCATCATGTCTACGGCTTCTTATATCGACCAACAGATCGATCAGAAACGTGTGATGCAGTCTGTCTTTGCAACCGCCCATCTGGGATGGAAAGAAAGTTTATATCTGGACCTGACCGCCCGTAACGACTGGTCGTCGACGCTGGCTTATACAAAACACAGCAGTTTCTTCTATCCGTCGGTTGGCTTGTCATGGATCATCAATAACTCGCTGACGATGCCGGAATGGATCAACTTCGGTAAGGTAAGAGGTTCATGGAGTAAAGTAGGTAATGACCTGCCTCTTTTCATCAGTAATCCGGTTGCCGGAAGCAACGACCTGATCGTGGCTGGCGGAGCTATCCAGACGAATTCAAAAGCTCCGTTCGATGAACTGAAACCTGAAATGAGTACTTCATGGGAAGTAGGTACGGAATGGAAATTCTTCGATTACCGTTTGGACTTCGATTTCACTTACTATAAGACAAACACGAAGAACCAGTTGTTTACTTTGCCTTCTTCTGCTGGTGCAGCTTATAAATATTACTATGTGAATGCCGGTAACATCCAGAATCAGGGTGTTGAAATCAGCTTGGGTATCACACCGGTAATGACAGAAGATTTCCGTTGGAAGACTTCATTCAACTTCTCAACGAATAAGAACAAAGTGATCGAACTTCATCCTGACCTGAAGACATTTGTCTATGGCGACGAAGGTTTCTCTTCCTCTTACTCCATGCGTCTTGTAGAAGGTGGTGCACTGGGTGATATTTATGGCAAGGCGTTCGAACGCGACGAAGCGACAGGCCAAATTGTTTTCTCGAAGGATGAGGATGGTGATTTGGTTCCTAACGTAGTCGGTTCGGGTAATACGGTCAAAGTAGGTAATAGCAATCCTGATTTTATGTTGGGCTGGGGAAATACCTTGACTTATAAAGGATTTAGCCTTTACTTCCTGATCGATGGCCGCTTTGGTGGCGATGTTTTGTCGCAGACACAGGCCGATATGGACCAGAAGGGTGTGAGCGTCGAATCAGCTGCAGCACGTAATGCTGGATTTGTAGACCTGGAAGGTACGCAAGTGAAACCGGATAAATTCTATACGGCTGTCAGCGGTCGTAACGGATGTACCGAATATTATATGTATAGTGCAACCAATATCCGCCTGCGTGAACTATCTTTAGGCTATACGTTCCCGAAGAGATTGCTGGAGAAAACGAAGGTTTTCCAGGATGTACAGTTGTCATTTGTCGGTCGTAACTTATTCTTCTTCCACAAATCGGCTCCTTTCGATCCGGATGCAGTCCTTTCAACGGGCAACGACAACCAGGGTATCGATGTATTCGGTATGCCGACTACCAGAAGCTTAGGTTTCAATGTTAAATTTACATTCTAATAAAGACAGTATATTATGAAAAAGAATTATAAATATATAGCCGCAATTTTTCTGGGCGGATTGATCGGTTTTTCAGCTTGTACGGATGATTTTGAATCTTATAATACGAACCAGGCCGGTTTCCCGGATAAATCGAAAGAGCAGGAGTTCAATAAATACGGTATTCCTCTGGGAGTAGTTCAGCAGGGTATTTATTTTAATTACGACTGGGGTGGTGGTAAGAACTGGCCGTTCCAGGTAATGCAGAACCTGGGTGCCGATATGTTTTCCGGTTATGTGCACGACTTCAATCCGTTTAATGAAGGGCGTGGGAACACAACCTATAATATGCAGGACGGATGGAACGGTTCGTTTTGGGAAAACACCTACGGATATATCATGACGGAGATTCAGAAATCCGAAGATCTGACGGAGAAAGATTATCCTTCTTTCTATGGTATTACCCAGATATTGAAGGTTGAACTGATGCACCGTGTATCTGATTTGTATGGTCCTATCGTCTATACACAGTTTGGTTCGAAGACTGGTTCCATGCCGGATACACAGGCTGAGGCTTATAAGGCATTCTTTGAAGACTTGGATGCCGGAATCGGCTTGATACGTGCCTATATGGAAGCAAATCCGGATGTGGAAAACTTTGCCAAATTTGATATCCTGATGCCGCAGGGCAAACGTACGTATGCCGAATGGATACGGTTTGCTAATTCGTTGCGCCTCCGTCTCGCTATCCGTATTGCCATGGCCGACCCCGTACTGGCAGCCTCAGAAGCTAAGAAAGCTTTGACGGATGCAGGAGGTTTGTTGGAAGAAGATAACGATATCGTGGCTGTTTCTACCGACGGAACCGGTTATAATAATCCGTTCGGTGAAATCAATAAAGGCTGGGGTGAAGTATTTCTGAATGCGAACATGGAATCTTATTTGGGTGGTTATGATGACCCTCGCTTGCCGAAGTATTTTGATAGAGCGGCTGGTGGCGAAGGCACTGAAATTGTTCCGGTGAAGGGAACTTATAAAGGAATCCGCCAGGGAACAGGGTTCAACCATAAAAATTACAGCAAGCATTCGAAAAGTACTATTTCACAGACGTCTAATGCTATCTTGATGACAGCAGCCGAGGTATGGTTTCTGCGTGCAGAGGCCGCTTTGAGAGGTTGGTCTTCCGAAAATCCGGGTTCTTGTTATGAAAACGGCGTTAAAGCCTCTTTTGCACAGTGGGGAGCTAAAGATGTTGCCGTATATCTGGAAAGTACGAAAACGCCGAAAGGCTATCAGGATGCTTTCAATGCTGCTTTCAATGTAGAAGCTATGAGCCAGGTAACTCCTGCATGGGACAACGCTGCTTCAAACGAAGAAAAACTTGAAAAGATTATTACCCAGAAATGGATTGCCTGCTATCCCGAAGGCTGTGAGGCTTGGGCCGAACAAAGGCGCACTGGTTATCCTAAGCTGTTCCCGGTTTTGGTGAACGACAGCCAGGGAACAATCGATACAAATCTGGGACCGCGCAGACTAAACTTCTTTGTCGGCATCCAAACAGCCAATCCCGAGCAGTATGCTGCTTTGACAAAGGCATTGGGTGGCGCCGACAATTGTGGAACCCGTCTATGGTGGGATACCGGAAGAAACTTTTAGATGATATACAGTTATTAGATTAAGGTAAGAGTATAAGATGATGGAAACGGAAGTCGTGGTATGAGCGGCTTCCGTTTTTTTAATGCTAATTCTTTATTACTTTCAGCCTCTACACGTATTTCGTAGAGGCCTTTTGTAAAAGCACATGTTATTATGGATAAATCTTTATCTAAACGAAAACAATAGGTTTTACCTAATAATTGTTCAGTAGCCACCTCCGCCCACGAAGCGGAACCAGATGTCGCCCTCGGGCGGAACCTGTCCGGGAAACTGTCCCGGGGTGGCTGTTTACACAAACGCACACAAAAAGCTGCGCAACCCCTTGCTGGGGGCTGCGTAACGATTGGTGCATCTGTCGTTAGGTTACAGATGCGATTGACAGGGAAAAGAAATAAGAAGGGAGTTTCTGTTTTATAAATGATTTAGTAATTCTTTTATATCTAATTGTATTTTAGAGAAAGCGAACCATTTCTTTCCTAAATCTTTCAAGGAAGTACCGATATGGTAAAGTTCTTTTTCATCTATGATCAGGAAACGGTCGTGCGACTGTCTAAACAATTGGATGTCGATTGGATCATATTGAGCGTTGTGACGCTGCAAATCCAACGATAACTGTTTCGGTATCTGGTTTGTGTAAATAGTCACTTCTATTTTGTTTATGCGTTGATTAATAACATATCCTTTAAACATATATTCTTTAAGTACTTTGTTCGCCCATATCCTGAATTGAGTACCTCTTTGTGACTTTACTTGATAGCCAACAGAGATAATAACGTCGAGGCTATAGACCTTCACCGGTTTATCTGAATTTGCAATATGCAAAAAATGCATATTGCTTTTTTCATCCAACTCTTTTTCTTTGAAAATGTTTCCGATGTGTCTGGCTATAACTGATTGATCTCTTTGAAATAATTCTATCATTTGTGCCTGGGTCAGCCAAACGGTTTCATCTTCCATTCTAACCTCTAATTGTAAGGTGTTTTCAGATTGATAAACAATAATTTCTCCTTTGTCTTTCATAATTAATATGTTTTGATTGTTGAATTATGTAGGCAAAAGTATTGTTTTCAATTGATATAGAATACAAGTTGATTAAAATATTTTCAAAATAGAATCAGTTTAGTCTCATTGTTTTTACAACACTTGATTAGAAACAGATTTATCTTTTTCCTATCAATCCCATCATGTCAAAGATCGCTTAGGCGGAGCCTGCTTGCCGTTTTTGTTATTTGTTTTCTATTTATCAGTGATACAACGAACGTGTCCAATTGCATTCTGATTATTTTCAGTAGCTACATTCGCACCTCCTGAAAAAAATCTCATCGTTTCAGAATCAGAACTGAAATAACTGGTCATAGAAGCATATGCTCCCAGGGTCAATACAAACAGATTCTTATTATACCAATCTTGCCATAGAGCAGATGATGATGGTAATGCATTTGTTCCGCTGGTTCCCAATATTGTTCTCCACTCGCTTGATGTCGGAATGCGCCAAGTTGCACCAGTCTGTTTGGAACAGATTGTTTTATCGACATCTTTTAGGGCTACACTATTTGCTGCATCTTCAGGAGCAATCAGATAATTGCCATATATATATGCAGTTTTTCCATTGTAGTTCTTTGATGCTTTTACTGTTAATGTATAAGTAGACGTTAGATCTGTACTGGATGCATTGGCGATGGTAATAACTGTACTACCTTTATCCTTTAATGTAATGGTATACTTGTTGTTACTTTTTGAAATTGATGCCACACTTTCATTTGTCATCTTGACGTAATTAGAACCTCCGGGTGAGGAGACAGTAAATGTTGTAGTCGTCGAGTACGATTTACTAAAATTATCGAATGTCTTGGAACTTTCTGATAATGTAGGCGCTACAAATCCATTCGGAGTCACTGTAATATCTTTAGATGCTCCTCCTGCTATTTTATTGGTCAGTCGGATGGTAACAGATTTCATTATCGCGTTTATATTATTGCGTTGGGTGATTACAATATTTTTAGCACCGCTTCCAGTAGTTTGGTCTGTTGAGATGTCAAACCATTGATCGCCTTTGTTCCAATTCAATACAGTTGCCTTAACTCCTTCAGGAGAAGTGACGGATATGTTTGTATTTCCAGAGTTAGCCGCTTTTACATAGAGGTTTGATGCCTCAATTGTCGTAGCCGGTGCATTTACCGTATACGTAGTAGTAGCCTTTATCTCGTCCGATTTGTTAGCAATCTGGAAAGTGGCAGAATTACCGCTCTTCCAGGTGACCACATAGGTCTTTTCTACAGCATAATCGTCGGCCGCCTCAACGGTAATGTCGCCTTCGATATTTTTGACGCAGGTACCACCCAGTGCATTTGCTTTGATGCTAACTTGCGATCCTTCCACCTGATACAATTTGATGTCGGTGCCCGTCATCGTGTTTTGGGTGGGCGAGTTGCTTCCGCTGACAAAAGTGACGGTGGGGACGGGGAATACCGGTGATACGGTGAAGACGGTGTTTTCGCCGCCAATCTTGTTTTTGAGTGTGACGGTCGCCTTTTTCGCTCCTCCCAGCTTGGCATTGTCTAAAAAGAAGGTCAACTGGGTATTTTCACTGAGAGTTTTTGTGACGGGAGCGCCTTTTACTTTTAGCCATTCGGAACCTCCGTCGAAGTCCAAGCCGATCTCGATGCCCAGCATGGATTTACACCCGATAGAGAATTCATTATTGTCCGAAATCTGCATATTAATGTTTCCCGGTGTGTCGCCTGCAGGTGCTTCGTAACTGTTTTTTCCATCATTCAGGCTCGGATAGGTGAAGTCCGGTTTGAGAGTGGCATCGAGCAGTTGTACGACAATATCCGTTTTTAGATCGTTCGCTTTTTTATTGTAGAAAACGACAGTGCCTTTATCGTCAGTAACGCCGGTAACATCGCGGTCGTTGAGTGTAAAGGAATAGGTAGTTTCCGCTCCGCTTTGTTTGTAGACGGCAACATCGAGCCAGTCGGGTTTACTTTCCACCTCTGACCCGTCCGGGCAGGTAATACGCACATGTGCATTACTGCCGGTAATGCGGTAGAGGTTTACTAGCTTGTTTTCAGCATCGAAAGAGTTAGGGTTGTTATCGCCTACCTGCGGTGTTCCGTCAGCCTGTGGTACAGACACAGCTTCTACGAAGAAGGTAGTTTCCGAGCCGTTCATGGTGTTGGTGAAACGTAATACGGCACGTGGGTAACGTCCCAGGGTATAATTTTCTTTAAGTGAGAAGGTATAATTATAATTCATGGAAGCCGCTTTAGTGGAAACGGCTGGTTCTGATATTTCCAGCCAGTCGTATTGCTGTGCGTCAATTCCGCCTACATATTTCTTATAAACGGTGAGATTAGCCGTGGCGGTAGTAGTCACGGTGAACTGGCTTTTGGGCTTAAGCGACATGCTGACCGAGCGCGTGTCGGGGTCGTATTTAGTGTCGTCCGTGAATTCGGCGGGAATTGTCACGTCGATTTCTCCCGAATCCTGGTCGGGTTTGAAATCGTCGATGCTACCGTCGTCCGTCCAGTCTGCCACGTAGAGTGTACAGTCGAGGTGGTATTCGTCTGCCGCCGTGATGGCGATGGTGTAGCGGTGGTTGTTGGCAATCTCGAGGAAAGTCTGGTTGCCGTCCGCCGCCTGCTGTGTGAAAGGAATCCGGTAGGAAACCTCTTTGCTTTCTGATTCGTTGATCTTATACATACCTTTCAGAATTAAGAAACCTTTGTCTTTAAGTGGAGAAGGATAGGAGTAGAAGGCTCCTGCCTGTATGCCCTTGTTAGCATTTTCTCCGTAGAATCGTCGCTCTGGAGTTGTAATGAGTTCGTCTGGTTTCGCTTCTGGCATATCGCCGTAAGGTCGTATAGGGAATAAGTCCGAGCCGCGTCGTGCATTGCCCATCGAGACTGTCTCGATGGTGAAGCGGGAACTTCCCGCTTCATTGATAATATCATAGCGTGCGACGAGTCGTGTGAGGCGTATTCCGGCCTGAACGCGTGCCGCGCTGCCGAAATCGGTCAGGTCGAGCGGTGTAGTGAGTGCGCCTGTCATGGCCAGGGGTGTAGCCAACGTATCGGCCTGAACCGTGCTTGTCAGCAGATGTGTATGCCAGGTGGCGAAGGTTGTTTCCAGCGGAGCACCGGGCGTCTTTACTGTTGTTTTATTATCGTCGGTAGTAGAGAGTTCGAGCGGGACGAATGCCGCATCGTCTACCGGCTGGCCTTCGTGTGCAGGGTCGACCAGTGTCGTGTTGTTGGCAATGCAATATAGTTTGACGAACAGTCCTTTCTTCACTTTCAGTAGGCCGGTTGTTTCTTTGGCGTCGGCATCGGTCGGCGTCAGTTGCAATTCCGATGCTCCGGCAGGTAGGACAGCGTCTGGAGTGTTGCGGTAGGCGAACCGTTCCATGAAAGAGTAATCGCCGTTTTCCGTTTCGGAAGCGAACACATATACATCGAGGGCCGAGATGGCATTCTCTTCGGCGGTAGCGATTGTTTCTCCTTTGGTTTTCTCCCGGTCGAGTACCAGTTTGTTTTTTAAATTGAGCATTACTTCCTGTCGTGTAGCGGCATCTTTCCCGCCCTCCGGTACAGGTTGTTCTTTTTGTTGTACCTCTTCCGTACAGCTCCCCAGCAGTACGAACAAACAGGATAACATCATGTAATTAATCTTTTTCATTTCACTATATTTTTAATATTACGGTAACTTTCAATTATCCAATCGCTCCCCCTTCATCCCAGTCGGATGCCGTGGCCTGTGTTACAACGATCTTATTCTCATACACCGTGACCAGCAGATCGAACTCCTGTTCCATGTTTGTATCCATATCCATAGGCAGTTTGTTGAAAAACAGGTTCAGGTCGATATCCTTGACGATCTGCTCTCCGTCGCGCCAGAGGCTCCATAACTGATGGGTGGAGGAGGTGTAGCGGAAGGTGACGAATTCGCCGATCACTTCGCCCTCGTAGTTCATGGCGGCACGGGTTTCATGATAGGTGATCTTGTTGCCTATATAAGGTAAGGAATAAGTGCCGTCGCCCGAAGGCACGGGATTTGCTTCGCTGCCGTTGAAGCTGTAGAGGGCCGGAATACCTTTCAGCCGCATCCGGAAAATACCGTCTGCCGGTTCGTCGGTCATCCAGCGGACAGTAACGGTTATGGCGGCATGGGCGTGCGACAGGTATATCCGCCGGCGTTGGGCGGCTCCGTTCTTTACTTCGACGGTTGCGGTGCCGTAGTAAAGCCGGTCGGTGTTGCCGCGGTAACCCGGCGGGATACCTTGCTGCTCGGTGCTTAGTGTCATTTCGTTTATATTCATATTGCTTTTTGTCGTTATGATTTGTTCGTTTGTTCCTCCCAGATTTCCCCAAAGGACGAAGGTATAGGTGCCGTCTTTCAGTTCTCCCTGCCATCCGCTTATGCTGTCGCCCCTGAGGGTGATTTCGGAGAGCAGCTGCCCGTCGGCATCGAACAGGTATTGGCGGAGGTTGTCTACATAGGTAGGCAGCATATTTTGTGTACCGCTTCCGGCATACCAGTATTCGAGGCGCGTGTTGTACGGGCAGATGGCAGGCTCGTCGCCAAACGAACAGGCTGTCAGTACAATCAACAGTAATCCCCGGATAATATGTATGAACCGTTGCATGCTCATTTATACATTCCCTCCGCGATTTGTAAATTTCTTCTTGCTTTCCGCGGTTCTATGCCTACCGCTTTGCGGAACCAAAGGGCTGCACCTTCGGGATTACCTTCCATCAGGGTGAGCACTCCCATATTGTTCCAGGCACGGGGATCGGCTTCCACTTTTCGCAGGTAATTCCAGGCCGAGATCAGGTCGCCTGTCAGCATCACGGCAGAGGCGGCGTTGACATTGGCCGTTACATCGTCAGGGAAATGGAAGGCGGCTATCTCGTAAACCTCGCGGTACTGGTCGGTGCCGGGACGGTAGTAGCGTGCCGTTTCGTACATCTCTTCCAGGCTCAACAGGTCGGGATGGGTATAGATCAGTTCGGAGGCATCCTGGTGGTCTATCTCATTAATATTGTATTCTACCACAACTTCGATACGGCGCAGTTTCGGGAAGAAACGGCGCAGCATATCTTTGTAAGGCATTCCTCCCTGCAGGTCCATCAGTTGTTTTTCGCGACCGTTGAAGATGCCGTATTTCCTGATGATGCGGAGTACCGCATCGGCATAGGGCGGTTGGGTCTGCTGCAACAGCTCTTTCAGACCTTCCCAGTCTTCGGCTACCGACGATACTTCAATGCGGTGGCGCGGCAAGTCGTAAGCGTCGCGGATATAGCCGGCAAACAACCGTGAGCGTGCCTGTGCCAGACGTTCGTTTTCCCCATAAGGACCGTCGGGCGAGGAGTAGCCCCGTACCTGTATCCGCTCGAAAGTGGAGAAGCGATTGTTGGAAAGCGGCGAGAGGATACGGTCTATTTTATCGATTTCTTTCCTGTTGTCTTTGTAGTCCGGATATATGTCGTCTTTTCCCAGTGGGTAGTCGATATAGAGTATGGCACTTTCCGTATGGTGCTTGTCAGACCCTGTGAGATCGGGAGTGAGGAAAGAAACCATCGGAATGTAGAGGTCGAGATCGGAATTGCTCCATACTATTTTTTCAATATGTTGAGGAGCGGGAAGAACGGGCGTAGCGTGATTACCGGTTTTTGCAGGACGGACTGTATGGGGAAGTACGCGTTTCGTTATTGCTTTATTTTCATTCTGCTCCTTTGTGACGGTGGCTGTTTCTGTGTGAAGCGCCGATGCGAAAGGCAACCGGTATCTTAGTGTGTCGATGCCTAATGTTTGTGTATCGCAGCAATCTTTTAAATCCTGACGTAATAATAAAGACGACTGTTGCATCCAGGCAGCATAGGGAACCGTGATCAGATAATCTACTTTTTTACTACCGGCAGTGTGCCGGTTTTCAATGATTGTCAGGAAAGGAGCGGCCTGTCGGTTTTTGTTTGTCTGCAAGGCCTGTTCGCGTCTGTCGAACCGGTGGCGGCTTCCGCCTGTCAGTATGACGGCCGGAAGTTCAAGCGTACTTTGTTTGTTTTTTAATACCGGTGTGAAAGTAACGGCTGTATACGTATTCACCTGTACATCTTCCAGGTCCATTAGGATAGAAAGATGCAGGCTGTCGTTTTTCACCCAGGCGGAGCGCGGCACGATACGGATACCTTTTGTTGCCGCGGTTCCGGACAGGGGAAATAAAAGCATAACACCCAGTATTAATATTAATGTATATATCTGTCGTCTCATAAGCCGGAAATATTAACGTAAGAAATAGATGAATGAAATACCGATGCGGGTGGGACCAAAGTAGGTGCGGGTGTAACTGCCTTCGCGTTCGCCGCATTCGGCACAGCGCAGTTTGTCATATTTCATGTAAGCATAACCTGCCCCGATCATTGCTTCAATCCCCCAGCGTTCGCCGAATGCCCAGTGATAGCCATAGCTTACGCCTCCTCCATAGAGATCGCCACGTAATGTATATTCTTTTAGCCCTGAGATGAAGGGGATCTGCCCGATATTGAAATGACCGTAATGACCATGCATGCCGATGAAGTGTCCTTCGAATTTACGGCAGAACCAATAACGGGCTTCCGGCTGCAAAAGGTATAAATTCAGCTTCATGTCATCCGGATATTTCCAGGCGTTGTATGCTCCCCATAATTCAATGGTTATGTTGTGGGAAATACCCACTTCAACTCCGATATTGGGAGTTGTTGTTGCCCAAAAGAGAGCATTGGTTTTTAATGCAGTCTGTTGTCCGGCAACAAAAACTGGTAAACCAATGAGCAAAAACAATAGGAAGTGGAATTTTCTTCGCATATACCCTATATTACAATATCGTATTTTCCGGTTCTGTCTCTTGGTAAGAGACGGGAAGAAAGTATGATTTGACTCAAAAAACAGAGATTTGAGTTTGATTTCATAAAACCAGCAAAACAAGTTGTAAAACATTTGAAAGGTTATAGTGTATTCGTACAGGGTAAAATTGATGTTCGATAAATCTCTTTTACTGTTTTCTATTTTGTTGGATTTGAATGTGATAGATACAATGAAAATGATGGATTGCAGGAGTCCGGTGTGGAAAAATGAGGCTTTGAAAAAGAGCTAAACATTGCTAAAACACGAATCAAGGTGTTGATAATAAGTAGATTAATGCTCTTTGTGCAACCAGAAAAAAAGTAAAAACAACTAAGTCGAAAGATTTGTATTCTTTGGCAATTTCTTAAAATATGTGTAATAGTATTCTTATATTCGTTGAATACTATAAGCTTTTTACGTCAAAAAACATCATAAAAGATTTGTTGTGTTAGAAAATGTTACTACTTTTGTATCGTTTTAATAATTAATAAAAGTGTCTTCCCGTCTCTTACCAAGAGACAGATTTCCCGTTATAGAATTATTTTCAGATACCCTTGATTTTTCTGCTTTTTCCCGTAATCAATTTCTTATTGATCAGATCAAGCATGTTACATTTGGTAAAGTCGATATAAATATGTGTCGTTTTTACTGAGGTATGTCCCATCCCTTCTGAAATGAGATTGTCGGGAACTCCCAGATTTTTTACATGTGTAGCCCATGAATGACGTGCAACATATGAAGAAAGATGTGCATTGACCAGTAACCCCAGTTTTTTCAGTTCACCATTGTAAAGACGAAGTTTCTTTTCGTATTCTCTGTATGAAGCATCTGGTCCGGATAATATGGGAAATAAAAGTCCTTCTTTGTTCTGCCGGACATACCGGATGATCTTTTTCATGACAGGCAGTAGTTTGATACGTATTTTTTCCCCTGTTTTATGTCGTGTATAGATCAGGTAGTCGCCTTGAATATTTTTGTCGGTCAGGTGTGCCAGGTCGATAAATGCCATACCTTGTGCGTAGTAGCAAAAAAGAAAGTAGAGACGGGCAAGGATTACCTTTTCAGATAGTTTTTTGCTGTCCAGCTTTTCTATGCTGAGTATTACATTCTTGTCTACTGCTCTTTTGGTGCTTTTCCCTATACCGGTATTAATATGCCTGAATGGTGAGGGACGTGCTTCGATAATTCCGTCATTAACGGCACGGTTCCAGAGCGCTTTCAGGTTGCGCATGTAAAAAGAAACCGTATTGGGATGCAATTTTCTTTCGATCAGCCATGATTCATATTTTTTTATCAGCTCTTCGTCGATATCGTTCAGTAGGATATTCTCTGTCGGCAGGTATTTAAGAAAACTGTTATGCAGGCTTCGGTAATGCCTTACACTGGCATTTCTGTCTTCTGCCGCAAATTGTTTAATGATTTGTTCGATATAAGCGATAAAGGTATTCCCCCTGAGAAGTGCCTTATAACTTTCTATGATCATATCGGCTGTTATTTCCTTATTTTTCGGAAGCCGGGTAATAACTGTTTGCATACGCTGTTTTTCTTCACTGGTTTTTTGGTTTATCTCCATCAGATAAAGATACCGCTCAGGAAGGCATCCTGGGGGAACTATTGCCAGTTGTCTGTTTTCATCCCATTCATCTTCATGCAGTTTGTATGGGAGACTTATTTGTCTGACTTTACGGCGGTAAATCACTTGCAGGTACAAAGCGGTTTCCCGGTTGTTGTCTGTTCCCTGTCGTCGTTTCAGGTTGACAGAGATGGTCGTTTTGTTTTTTTCTTTGTTCAGTTCCATAATTTTTTTAATGAATAATGTTTATAAACGTGCCTGTATTGGCGGTTAATAAATCTGTAATATAGGTACAAATTACCGTAATTTGTATAATGTTATATCTTTATTATCGTACTACTTTTGTACCGGTAAGAAAATATATATCTTTACCGCTTGAAATAAATAAACACTATATGGCTATAAAACGTTTTGGTGTCTCTCTGGAAGAGAATCTGTTGGAATCGTTGGATAAGTATGTGGACGAAAATGGCTTCGCCAATCGTTCGCAAGCGATCCGGTTCCTGATAGAAAAGAACGTGGCCGAAAGGAAATGGCAGTGTAACCATATCGTTGCCGGTACTATTATTATAATGTACGACCAGGAGAAGAAAGCGATAGCTTCCAAGATTGTCGGTATCGAGCAAGACTATCAGGACGTGATACTCTCGTCTTCCCAGTATTATATCAATCAGCATTTTTGTCTGCACATCGAAACTGTGATGGGCACGGCTCACCGTTTGACGGAATTGGCCGATAAACTGACTGCTATAAAGGGAATTAAACATGGTAAATTGGTGATGAGTCGGGCGGATTAAGCCTATTTTTTTGCCGGTTTGGTAACACGATTATTTAAATAGGTGTTACCTTGGATGGGGAAACAGATGACAAATGTTATACAAGAATAAATGATGAAGAAAGGATTTTTACTTATTTCAGGACTGCTGGCGGGTTCGGCAGTCTTTGCCTCCGGGCCGGTTGATCCGGTCGAACCGATTGAGCCGTTGGGAATAGATAGTCTGATCAATTTGCAGGGTGTAGTGATTTCTGCAAATAAGATACAGGTAAACCGGAATAGTGTTCCCCTTACTATTTCAGTGATAGACCGGGATCAGATAGAGGCTAGCAGTGAGTCGGCTTTGTTACCGGTTCTTTCGCAACGCGTTCCGGGATTGTTTGTGACACAAAAGGGGATAACCGGGTTCGGGGTGAATGATGGTTCGGCCGGGACAGTGAATATCCGTGGAGTAGGCCAGAGTAACAAGGTGCTGATGTTGTTTGATGGACAGCCGCAGTGGGCAGGTGTCTTCGGACATTCCCTTCCTGACACTTATGTCGCTTCGGATGTGGAAAGGGTAGAAGTTATTCGTGGTCCCGGTTCTTTGATGTATGGCTCGAATGCGATGGGAGGGGTGGTGAATATTATTACCCGCCACCATAAGCGGGAAGGCCGCCGTACACAAGCCCGTATCATGTATGGCTCTTATAACACTCAAAAATATATGCTGAATAATGGCTATAATATAGGAAACTTCAGTAGTTTTATATCTGTCAACCACGACCGTACCGACGGGCATAGGCCGAACTCCAAATTCCATATCACCAACGGTTTTGCCAACCTGGGATATAAGATAAATGAACATTACAAAGTGACCGGCGATCTGAGTCTGGCCAAGTTCAAGACACAGAATCCGGGAGAGATAGAAGCCCCTGTGCTGGATTATCTGGTGGATGTACTCCGCGGAACGACTTCTTTTGCGTTGGAAAATAACCATGAAAAGATAAGCGGTGCCCTTCGGGTATTTTATAACTGGGGTAATCACGAAATAAACGATGGTTATGAACCGGGAGGTACTCCCCGTACTTATTTGTTCCGTTCGGATGATCATAATACTGGTGTTTTGCTGTATCAATCATTTCGCCTGGTCGAAGGAAATACTTTTACGGCAGGTATCGATTATAAAAATTGGGGAGGTCATGCCTGGCAGGATAGTATCAACGGTAATAAAAATGAACTTATCGATAAATCGGTTAATGAGGTTGCCGGGTATGTAATCATGCAACAGGATTTGTTTGATATGTTAAGTATCAATGCGGGTGTACGTTACGAACATAACAGCGTTTTTGGTGGAGAATGGGTTCCGCAGGCAGGTCTTACTTTTCGTCCGCTTGAAGGAAATGTGATTCGTGCCTCTTTTTCGAAAGGTTTCCGTAGTCCGAATATTCGGGAAATGTATATGTGGGGAGCTGCTAATGCCGATTTGAAGCCGGAGAATATGTTAAATTATGAAGTAGCTGTAGGACAGTCGTTTTTGGGCGGCCGCCTGTATGGTGAAGTAACGGCATTTTTTATTGATGGAAAGAATATGATTGAGGCTGTCAAAGTAAATCCTCCCAACAGATATCCTCAGGAGAACCGCAATGTTGGGACTTTTACCAATAAGGGTATTGAGTTTGAAGCCCGTTATCAGATATTGAACAATCTGAATGTAGATATGAACTATAGTTATCTGCATACAAGTAAGCCACTGATAGCAGCTCCGGCACATAAAATGAATGCTGGCATAACTTATTCTCCGGGACGTTTTACGATAAATGCAAACGTTCAGTCTATTTATGATCTGTATGTTCAGTTGGAAAACGAAGAGGAAAAAACATCTGAAGTGAAAGAGAATTATATCGTTTTGAATGCCAGAGTAGCCTACCGGTTCGGTTCGCGCGACAAAGGATTGAACCTGTTTGTCAAAGGAGAAAACCTGACAGCAACCCGTTATACCATTAATTATGGCTTCCCGATGCCGAAAGCGGTATTTATGGGAGGGATAGATGTGACGTTTTAAGTCTATAATAAATACATTGTTGGAAGAGACTGTTTCGAAAGGGGCAGTCTCTTTTGTTTTGATAAGCGACATTTTATGTAGATGTGTTAAATATATTGAATTTGCGAGCCTGTTGTCATGGCTGCTTCGTTCTTTTTGTAAACATAAATGGTGGATATGTAAAGCATGCTGCCATTGTATTTCAAAGCCGCGTTAATGTATTAAAATTAATGCTCAATTCAGTTCTTAATTTATAAATTTGCCTCGATTTGATAATGGTTTTTAACTGTCGGTAGAGAGTGGAAATGATTCCCTTTTGATTTTGGGATGAAGATATTTTGAACTTTATTTTATTAGAATTATGAGTAAATGTATTATGAAAAAGATCGTACATGTTCTATTTCAGTTGGTATTATGGGCGACGTTGCCTGCAATAGCCCAAACGTCGGTTGATGTGAATACGGTAGCAGAGTTAAAAACGAAAGTCAGTACTGCTACTGAGAATAGTGTGTTTGTGCTGACTGCGGATTTTGTGGAGGACTTTGACATGCAGGCTTCTTCTATTGATCTGACAATCAATTCGTCTGCAAAGATCACTATTGACGGGGCAAATCAAACCCTGAAAGCTGCTTTAAACAAACAGCATTTTACAGCCAACGGATCAGGAGAGGGAACATTGACTATTCAAAACCTGACTCTTACCGGATTAGTAAAAGACTCGGAATTAGTAGGTGGAGAATTTCCAAAAGACTGGAATCCGGATGCTTCGAATATTGGAGGAGGAGTAACTGGTAGTTTCCCTGGAGAATTAAAGATAATTAATTGTCTTTTTTCTAAAATGAGACCACCGGGAGCCGGCGTAAATGTTTCTTCCAAGAAAGTAACAATCAAGGAATCATCGTTTATCTCTTTAGGTATAACAAATTCGTATAATGGTGGATCTGTTATTTATACGAGGGGAAGTACTTCTTATGAAGTGGAAAACTGTACATTCGCTTATAATTATGCCAAAGGTGCCTGGGCGAATGCCTCAGCGATTATTTATATAACAGTGAATGTGGCCGATCTTATTTCCTTTAAGAATAGCCGTTTCTACAAGAATACGAATAATACAGCTGTAAAAGATGGTGCTGCCGGTGGCGGTGTCATCTCATTGAAAGATGCTTATCCTGAGAAGTTTATAGTTGATAATTGTGAGTTTGTTGGAAATGAGGTAGACTCTTATGGCGAACTGGGGAACACTGCCGATGGAGGTGCTCTCTATTTTTATGTGCATAATGGAGGAGGAAGTTATCCGAACAGACCGGCAGTCGAAATAACAAATAGTACGTTTATAGAGAATACCGTTTTCGATGAGGGCGGTGCGATTGCTCTTGTCGGCCAATACCTGCTGAATGCGCAGGTGAAGAATAATACGTTTTATGGAAATGTGGCAAGGGGGGAACAGCGAAAAGGTTCGATTTTAGCCGATGGCATGGACGGAGGTGGTGCAGTAGAAGTCGATACCAAAGCGACGGCTGTTTTCGAAAATAACACAGTTATCAAGAATAATGCTTTGAAAGGAACTGCCTCTTCCGGAAATGCAGGAGGAGGTATTTCTGTATATGGCAGTGGTAAAGCTGCATTAAAGAATAATATTATCAGTGGGAATGTGAGTTCTTATAGCTATTCGGGAGGGTATCCTGATATTTATCCGGCAATCACTTCTTCTTCATGGTCATCAAAAACCGGTAATAATGTTATCGGAGAATCATTGGAAGATATCTTTGGCGTAGCCGATCCTAAACCTATCGCCTACGGCAACAAAAAGGCTGGCGATCCGAGATGGGATACTGCGAACGATGCTTTTTACGGTGTTATTAAAACGATACCGATCCTGCCGAATGACAAGAGCCTGGCCGACATACAACCAAGTGGTCTTGCCGATGATACTGTCGATAACTCTACTTTGAGTGAACTCATGGGCAAAGACCAGAACGGCAATCCTCGTATTACGACCAGTGATGGCTTTTCGGATTCGGGCGCTGTCGAAATTCTTTGGGTACGTTTTAATGCCAATGGCGGAAACTGGACAGGTCTGGAGGCCAATACCTACGCCGGTGCTGATTATTACAACCAGAAAGATGGCAAGACCTCCTATTATTACAAGGTTATCAATAACGGAGGTAAAGTATCCAGTCCCCCAACAACCCCTGACAAATTGGTGCATCCTGAAGGTAAGACGTTCGTTAAATGGGTAACGGATGATACGGAAGAAAAAGATTGGGTCAGCTCGGCCGCTGTGACGAAGAATGCGATGTATAAAGCCATATGGAAAGAAAATGCCTTGGAAGTAACCTATCATTCAAACTTCGATCCCGACAAAACCTATAAGCATTCATATGATGAGGGAAAAGTAACCGTCGCCACCTATCCGGCAACCGCGTTGCCCATTCGTCCGAACCATATTTTCCTGAGATGGACGACGAATGCTGATGGCACAGGTACGGCATACCAGCCCGGGGCGACTTTCACGATTACAGAAAATACCGACCTGTACGCCCAGTGGGAACCCAACTCTATCCTGAAGCTGCAATGGTCAGTCTCTAAAACAACTCCGGAGATATTCGAATTCAACGATGTGGAGAACAACTCTACCACTTCTGTGATGGTTGGAACTCCCGTTTACGTCCAGATCAGACCGATAGAGCTTGACTACATAGATTACGACCGCTGGTCCATCGAATACACCGCAACGCCGGCAGACTACCACTATCCGATGGAAGAATCTATCGCAAAAACCCTTCGCTACGATTTCAACAAAGGGGAAGCTCATACGCTGGAAGGAACTTATTATTATAATGTAAGCAAACTGATCCTTTACAAGGATGGGGTAGAGGTTGCCACTTATATCTATCGTAACGCCACCTGTACCCACATCGTGATCATCCAGGCGAAGCCGATAGCTAAAATACCGGCTTTGCAATGGTCGGTATCGACCACCACTCACGAGCAATCTAACTTCCGTGACGTGGACGACCAGACAACAACGTCCGTGAATTATGGAACTCCTGTCTTTGTACAAATCCGCCCGATCGGACATGAAGACATCACTTTTGAACGTTGGGATGTTGAATACTCCGTGACTCCGGCGGAACATTATTATGGCATGAATCCAACCGTCAAGACCGAACGTCATAATTTCAATAACCGCGAAGCACATACGGAAATCGGCACATATGTCTACACTGTCACCAAACTGACATTGTATGACCTGTATGGAAACAAAATCGTCGAGACATACGATTATAACGACTCGCCCTACCGGCACACCATCGTCATCACAGACTGCGAAGACCCCGGTCCCGGCCCGCACGGCGCCCTGCAATGGTCGGTCTCCACGGCGTCGAACCAGCTTCAGGACTTCCGCGATGTGGATAACCTGACTACGACAAGCGTGGTGAAAGGCACACCGGTCTACGT
>ULQP01069280.1_pt1 | contig 147197 bp, 109 predicted proteins | sample 1954571 | NCBI WGS metagenome assembly ULQP01 (sample SAMEA4835657, study PRJEB28245) | human gut metagenome | biome: gut microbiome; material: fecal sample | place: Denmark | collected 2008 | reverse complement strand
TACTTTTCTTTCAAGAGAAAAGTAACATTCAAAACTGATAAATTTTGAATGAATCCCAATCCCCCAATTTATGATGGAAAGCGGCAAAACCGGACACGTTCCTTATCAGAATTCCGACGTAAAATGGAACCTGATATCCGGGAAGTCCTGCTGTGCCATGGTCAGCACATAGCCGGAATCGGCCAGATAAACGTCGCGCCCTTCTTTGTCGAGCGCCATATACTGGGATTTACGTTTCTTGAAATTCTCTAAAGCAACAGGATTGTCACTCTCGATCCAACAGGCTTTGTACAGGCTGATCGGTTCCCATTTACATTGTGCGCCGTATTCATGCAGCAGGCGGTACTGGATAACCTCAAACTGCAACTGCCCTACCGTACCGATAATCTTGCGGCCGTTGAACTGATTGGTGAAAAGCTGTGCCACACCTTCGTCCATCAACTGCTCGATACCTTTGTTCAATTGCTTGGCCTTCATCGGGTCGGCATTTTCAATGTATTTGAACATTTCCGGAGAGAAGCTGGGCAATCCCTTGAAATGAAGCTCCTCGCCCGAAGTCAGCGTATCGCCGATCTTGAAATTCCCGGTATCCGGCAAACCGATAATATCGCCGGCAAAAGCCTCGTCCACCGTCTCCTTCTTCTGCGCCATAAAAGCAGTCGGGCTACTGAAACGCAATTGTTTGCCGAAACGGACATGTTTATAAGGAGCGTTACGCTCGAAACGACCGGAACAGATCTTTACGAAAGCGATACAACTACGATGGTTCGGGTCCATATTGGCATGTATCTTAAAGATAAAGCCGGTGAAGCTATCCTCTTCCGGTTCAACCACACGTTCCACCGCCTGAATAGGACGGGGAGACGGGGCAATCTTGATAAAGCAATCCAGCAACTCCTTCACACCGAAGTTGTTCAGGGCAGAGCCGAAAAAGACAGGTGCGATATCCCCTTTCAGATACGTATCCACATCGAACTCCGGATAAACGCCTTCGATCAACTCGATGTCCGCACGCAACTTTTCTGCCAGCGTATCGCCGATATGGTTTTCCAGCTCCGGACTGTTGATATCGTTGAACTCGATCTTTTCCGTCACATACTGTTTGCTCGGCGTATAGAGGTCGAGTTTCTGTTCATATATATTATATACCCCTTTGAAACGCTGTCCCATATCGATCGGCCAGCTCAGAGGGCGTACCTTTATCTGCAATTCTTCTTCTATCTCATCCAGAAGGTCGAAAGGATCTTTACCGTCACGGTCCATCTTGTTGACAAACACGATCACCGGTGTCTTGCGCATACGGCAGACTTCCATCAACTTACGGGTCTGGGCTTCCACACCTTTGGCAATGTCGATTACAATAATTACACTGTCTACGGCTGTTAACGTACGGAAAGTATCTTCGGCAAAGTCCTGGTGGCCCGGGGTATCGAGGATATTTACTTTATGGTCGTCATAGTCGAAAGCCATCACAGAGGTTGCAACGGAGATTCCACGTTGTTTTTCTATTTCCATCCAGTCGGAGGTCGCCGTCTTCTTGATCTTGTTGGACTTAACAGCTCCTGCCACATGGATCGCGCCACCAAACAACAGCAGTTTTTCCGTCAATGTGGTCTTACCGGCATCCGGGTGGCTGACAATAGCAAACGTTCTTCTTCTTTTAATCTCTTCTGAATACTGACTCATTTTTATATCGTTTATTTTATTTCAAACAGGGTTATGAACAGGGTTTTCAACATACTTATCAACATATCAACAGGGTTATCAACAACCTACAGTTTCTCCATGCAAACGCGGAGACTCTCTTCCCAATGCGGGATGACGATGCCGTATGTTTCTTTTATCTTCTTCTTATTCAACACGCTATAAGGAGGACGGACCGCCTTTGTCGGGTAATCATTCGTTTCGATCGGACGGACGCGGCATTCTATTCCGGCCACCTCAAGGATTTTCACCGTAAAATCATACCAGCTGCAAACACCTTCGTCGGAAAAATGGTAAATCCCCGGCACAAAGGCATCCCGCTCACCAGAGTCAACCACCGTGAGAATGGCTGCTGCTAGGTCGCCTGCATAAGTCGGTGTCCCGATCTGGTCGAATACGAAACCGAGCTCATCCCGTTCTTTTCCCAGACGGAGCACCGTCTTCACGAAATTATTCCCGAACTCCGAATATAACCAGGCGGTACGGATAATCACCGCATCGGGACAAACTTCCTGTAAAATCTCTTCACCGGCCAATTTAGTCCGGCCGTAAGCCGAAACAGGCCGGGTGGCATCGGTCTCCACATAAGGACGACAGTTTGTTCCACTAAATACATAATCGGTAGAAACGTGAATCATTTTAGCTCCCGCCTCATGTGCAGCTTTACCCAGTACACCGACAGCAAAAGTATTGATGCGGCGGCACAGGGCCTCGTCGTCTTCCGCCTTATCGACGGCCGTATAGGCGGCACAGTTCAATATATAGTTCACTCCGTTGTCCTTTACCACCGCCCGCACAGCAGCAGGATCGGTAATGTCCAACGTGTCGACATCCGTAAACAGGAAATTATATCCGGAATATTTGCCGGCTAACAAACGAATCGAATTACCCAGTTGCCCATTGGCACCGGTTACCAGAATTGTTTTCATGTCATTAATCTTCTAATTTCAATTCTCCGTTCATATCTTCACGATACTTTTCGGCAAGGAGGGCCAGAAAAGAACTGATCTGTTTGATCGCTTCCTGCGTTTCCGGACTGACGGTTTTTCCCTGCATACGGAGAAGCAGATAGCCATAGATTGCATTAAAACAGGTCTCCAGTTCAGGTAAGTCCTCTCCCCCGGATTTTGCGCGGAGTTGCACTATATAAGGGAGCGTTTTATAGTAGGCCGCCCCGTAAACCATTTCTTTCGTAGATTTAAGCAGCCGCAGATGCAGGTCGGTCAGGGCAATGATGACATTCTTGTTCAACTGGATATGTCCTTTTTCCTTGACACCTTCGCTACGCATCATCTCAATCAGTTCCTCATACCATCCGGCTATTTCTTCCTTCACATCGTCCGGCTGGTCGTATTGGGCGATCACCGTACGACGGATCGAATCGATGTCAAACTGGTTGGCACGTATCAGGTCTTCCACCTGCCACATGTATAACAGATACTCGGCTATATTTTCTTTTCTTTTTTGCTTCGCTACAATCATGGTTGCAAAGATACACTATATTCGGATATCGCCCGATAGAAATCAGCATCTTTAACACCTAACTGACGGCAAGCCAGACGTGCAGCATTGAGGTTTGTCAGGAAATAACTGTCCGGGACATGTATCGGGAAATCCCCGTAACGGGTCTGGAGGAACGTCGCCCCGTCTTTCTCGATCACAGGATGTTCGCCGTAAGAGATGGCTGTAATATCCTCGCGCACTTCCTCAGCCAGCTGCTTCACAGCCGGGTCGCCTTCAAAATAAATCAGTTTGCCTTCACGTTCGATCAGGGTCGTGAAGTTCCTGAACGTATCATAATAAGCATCCGGAGTGGGATGGTCGGTATCCGGCGTCCATGACAGATTGGTCAATATCGCGATATGGGGACGGAAAAACTCCAGCTGGAAACGTTTCTCCAAAGCAGACGTAACATGTTCATCACCTTCGATCAGGGCGATGCGTGCTTCATAACTCATATGTACACGATTCGGCAACAAAGGAATCTCGCTGGTCAATGCATAGTCGAAAGCCAGCTTCTGCCGTTGAAGGGCACGAATGATCATCGAGATAATTGTTTTCTTTCCGCGGCTTCCCGCAACAACTACCCGTGTCTTCTCTTTGGTCCGCTGAAAAATAAATTCAGGTATAGAGAGAATTAATAACCCTAATTCCTTAGCTCTTATCAGTTCCGGATTATCCTGTTTGACAGTGGCACCCAGAACGACAAAATTATTATCCTTTGTTAATCTCTCCGGAAACCAACCGTTTCCATGGCAAGTACAACCGGCAGCGTGCAGCTTTGCTATCACATCTTCTGTTATACCATTGCCGGAAACACTCACATCATATCCCTTCTCATGAATAGCCAAAGCCAGGTCAAGCACAAGAGGTTCGGTTACGGAGATTAAATGAACTTTTCGCATCACTTTGAATTTGTCGCAAATGTACACATTTTCATCAAGCATCAACATATAAGGAATAGAAAAAACATGCTTATCTTTGACACAAAAAAAGTGAAATGGATATACAGATAATCGATACGGGCTACTTTTATGCAGACGGCGGCGCCATGTTCGGAGCGATTCCGAAAACTGCCTGGAGCCGGCGTTACCCCAGCAACGAAACCAACGGCTGCGTCCTGGCAATGAGGAGCCTGCTTGTATCAAACGTTCCCGAAAAAGTGATCCTTATCGACAACGGAGCAGGCACGAAACATCTCCGGCAACTGAGCTATTATAATTTCTTCGACCTGGTCGATCTGGGGGAAGAATTACATAAGCGAGGCATCTCACCCGGACAAGTGACGGACGTCGTCCTCACCCACCTGCATTTTGACCATTGCGGTTATTCAACCTTAAAAAATGAAGAGACGGGAGAAATCTATCCGGCCTTTCCCAACGCGACATACTGGGTCAGCCGCAAGCAATGGGATAATTTCCTGCATCCGAACGCACTGGAAAAAGATTCTTACTTCATAGAAAACATGAAGGCGATAGCCGACAACGGGCAACTGCGCCTCATCGATACCGACACGGAACTTTGTCCGGACATCGACCTGCGCCTCTTCGACGGACATACGCCGGGACAGATCGTTCCTTATATCCATACTCCCGAACAAACTTTCGTCTTTGCCGGAGATGTGATTCCCCTGGCAGCCAGTGTTTCACCGGAGTGGATTTCGGCTTACGATACCTTCCCGGTCACTTCTTATCAGGAAAAAGTCCGCATGCTGGAAGAAGCCGCCAGGGAAGGTCAAGTCCTTATTTACTGTCATGATGCTTATACCAGATGCAGTACGGTAAAGAAAGTCAACGACTTTTTCAAGAAAGATAAGACAATAGAAATATAGTAAGTTTACCGATTACCATCCGGATTCATTTCAGAAATAAAATAAATCACTATCTTTGGAAACAATCTGTTACAGATCATAAGATATATGAAAAAGACATTATCATTTATAACTTTTAATAACGCATGAATAAACTAAGCAAACTAACGCTGTTGTGTGCAGCTTTTGCCGGAATGATGGCATGTTCCGATGGTAAAATCGCGAAAGGCGATTACGGCATCATCCCTCTTCCGCAGGAAGTTTCCATGGTCAATGGAAGCTCTTTTGTGTTAACGCCTTCTACTTCCATCATTTACCCGGAAGGAAATGACTTACTGAAACAGGCTGGCGAGTTCCTGGCTTCTTATATTAAGGAAGCAACCGGCTATGCTCCCAAAGTGGGGACCGACAAGAGTTCCAAGCCGATCCATCTGTCGGTCGACAAAAGTATCTCCAACCCTGAGGGTTACCGGCTGACTGTTACTCCGGAAGGGATCGAGATTGCTGGTGCGAGCGAAGCCGGCGTATTCTACGGCGTACAGACTTTACGCAAATCGATTCCCGCAGTGGCCGAAGGGATGAATATCGAACTCCCGGCCGTAACGATCAACGACTATCCCCGTTTCGCTTATCGCGGAATGCATCTGGATGTGTCGCGCCACTTCTTCCCGGCTGATTCTATTAAGAAATACATCGACATATTGGCATTGCACAATATGAACACTCTCCACTGGCATCTGACAGACGACCAGGGATGGCGTATCGAGATCAAGAAATATCCGGAACTGACGAAAATCGGTTCCCAACGCAAAGAAACAGTGATCGGACGTAACTCCGGCGAATATGACGGCAAGCCTTACGGCGGTTTCTATACTCAGGACGAAATCCGCGACGTCATTGCCTACGCCAAAGAACGTTTCGTCACAATCATCCCCGAGATCGACCTGCCCGGACACCAGCAAGCTGCGTTGGCGGCTTATCCGGACCTGGGGTGTACTGGCGGCCCATATGAAGTATGGACACAATGGGGCATTTCCGACGATGTGATCTGTGCCGGCAACGACAAGGCGATGCAGTTCCTGGAAGATGTGTTGTCAGAGGTGATCGACCTGTTCCCGTCCGAATATATCCATATCGGAGGCGATGAATGTCCGAAAGTACGCTGGAAAACCTGTCCGAAATGCCAGGCACGCATCAAAGCGGAAGGCATCAAGGGAGACCAGAAACACAGCGCCGAAGAATATCTGCAAAGCTACGTGATCTCACGCATGGAAAAATTTGTGGAAAGCAAAGGACGCCATATCATCGGCTGGGATGAAATCCTGGAAGGCGGACTGGCTCCGAATGCGACGGTAATGAGCTGGCGTGGTGTAGACGGCGGTATCGAGGCAGCCAAACAACATCACAATGTGATCATGACACCGAACACGTACCTTTATTTCGACTATTACCAATCTACCGACACAGAAAACGAACCGTTGGCTATCGGTGGTTACCTGCCGCTGGAACGGGTTTATTCACTGGAACCGACTGCCGGTATTCCTGACGAATATAAGAAATATGTAATCGGCGTACAAGCTAACCTTTGGACAGAATATATCCCGACATTCTCACAGGTTGAATACATGGTTATGCCGCGTATGGCAGCCCTTGCCGAAGTGCAGTGGACCGACCCGAGCAAGAAAGAATACCAGAGTTTCCTACCCCGCCTGGTCCGTATGACAAAACTGTATGACCGCCTGGGTTACAACTATGCCAAGAATATCTTTGACATTCACGCAGAATTCACCACCGATACGGAGAACAGTGAAGTCGTCGTAACTCTCTCTACCCTGGGTGACGGTGATATCTACTACACACTCGACGGCAGCGAACCGACAAGCGCAAGCAATAAATATGAAGCTCCCGTAAAGATCAAGGAAAACGCAACCATAAAAGCCGTTGTCGTTCGTCCGACAGGCAACAGCCGCGTATTCTCTGAAAAAATCAATTTCAGCAAATCGACGGCAAAACCCGTTACTTTGCGTGTTGCTCCGAGTAAAGGATACGATTTCAAAGGTGGTCCTGAAATGACGGACGGCCTGACCGGTGATACAAATTACAAAACCGGCCGTTGGCTGGGCTTCCAGGGAAAAGACCTGGATGCGGCGATCGACCTGAAACAGCCGGTCGAAATCAGCAAGGTGGCTTTCAATACCAATGTGGTTAAAGGCGACTGGATCATGGGGGCTGCCGGAGTTACCGTAAAGGTATCCGAAGACGGTAAGAACTTCAGGGAAGTGGTATCCAAAACAATCCCGTCCCTGAAACAAACCGATAAGGATGGCATCTATCCGCAGGAAATTACCTTCGATCCGGTAAAAGCCCGTTACGTGGAAGTGATCATCAAAAGTGACAAACTGCCGGCATGGCATGGCGGCGCAGGTAATCCGGCCTATCTGTTCGTAGACGAAATTATTATTCAATAGGGTAAAATATCAACATTAAAGCCGTCTAAAAGACTTACCTCTTTCCGACAGTAAGTCTTTCAGACGGCTTTTTTACTTCAAATTATACAGGCTTTATGCGAAAAGTAATCATCATGCTAAGCCTTTTCCTCTGCCATTTCACACTAGTATACGGTAATAATCAAGGCAAGCAGGAATACATCCTTGTTCTGAACTCCGTTAATTACGACGAAGTCTGGACGAACGGAGTCTATCAATCTATCTACAACACCTTTAATGGCTCGCAATATGCAATCCGCACAGAAGAACTGATGGTTCCTACCATCGCGAACGCGGATGAAGCCGAAGCCAAAAGAAACTCCTTACTGGAAAAATATCCCATACGCCCCAAAGTAGTTGTCTTTATAGGCGATCCCGGATGGATAGTATACCGTTCCTTATTCGACAGTGAATGGAAAGAGGTCCCTGTCTTAATCTGCTATTCACGCAAAACCATGCCAGGTTGCATCGAAAATCTTCTTTCCCGGAATATATCGGACAAAGAACTTGTCCCTGCCAGCCAAATGTTGAAAGGCTATAATATAACAACCTTATATCAACCTTTCTATATGAAAGAGACGATTGAACTCATGCAACGTATTCAACCGGAGATAAAAAATATTGCTTTCATATCCGATAATCGCTATATCAGCCTGTGTGCACAAAAAGAAGTGGAACAAGCAATGGCTGACTATTATCCGTCCCTGAAGTTAGATATTCTCACTACAACCCGGCTTTCAACCGAACAGTTGCTGGACACAATATCACGTTACAATAAAGAAACCGGAATATTGTATTACTCCTGGTTCTCTAAACAGGTTCAAGAAAATAATTACCTGAATGACAACATACAACGAATCGTTTACGGCTTTGCCCATAATCCGGTATTTACCGTTGCCGACCTACAAGCGGAAAACGGGAACTTTGCTGGAGGTCATTATATCTCGCTACCCGACTTTAGCGAGGAGGTTATTCATACTTTACAGCAAATAGTAGACGGCACTCCGGCTCGTGATATCCAGCCGCACAACGGAGGTGAACCACAAACCTACCTGAACTACCGGCATTTGAAACTACATAATACCGACAGCAATCTCTATCCTCGCAATGCGGTCTATTATCAGCGTCCTCCGAGTTTCTATGAACAGAACAAACTGGCTATTATCTGTATCATCGCACTTGCTTGTGCCATAGTCATAATCCTGGTGATGAGACTCCGGTTTTACTGGCAAGTACAACAGGAAATACGCGAACGCGAAAAAGCCGAAGAAGCCAACCGCCTTAAATCAGCCTTCCTGGCAAACATGAGCCATGAGATACGCACCCCGCTGAATGCGATCATCGGCTTCTCCACCCTGTTAGCCAATGAAGAAAATCTGGAAGAAAGGCAAGAATTCATCAAGATCATCGAGAACAACAATGAGTTATTGCTCCAACTGATCAACGACATACTGGACCTCTCCAAAATTGAGGCAGGAACCCTGGAGTTCATCTACTCGGACGTAGACGTGAATTCTTTACTGACGGAGATAGAACAAAGCAGCCGCATCCGTAACCGGCATCCGGAAATCCAAATCTCTTTCGAAGAACGTCTGCCACAATGCATCATCCATACGGAACGAAACCGCCTGACCCAGGTCATAAACAACCTGCTGACCAACTCTATGAAGTTTACAACCCTGGGAAGTATCCGCTTCGGTTATCGACAGGAAGGCAACAGGCTGCGTTTCTATGTAAAAGACACCGGATGCGGCATCCCTGCGGATAAGATAGATTCAGTCTTCGGACGTTTCGTCAAACTGAACAACTTCCAGCAAGGGACCGGCCTCGGCCTCTCCATCTGCAAAACCATCGTAGAAAAGCTCGGCGGAGAGATAGGTGTCGAGTCGAAAGAAGGGGTAGGGACTTTATTCTGGTTTACTATTAAGGTTGAATAAAGTTCTTCTTTCATTTCTTACAATACATTTCAGGATTTCAAAAGTATAGGTCTCCCTGTCAAAAAAATAAATACCTTTGCAGGAAACATCAAATTTTATTCGCCATGAAAAGAAACCTATTGCTTCTGGCAGCTATCTGTTCCTGCTATCATCTCTTCGCTGAGGAGGTCATAGTCAAGCAATTCAGATATGCCGGCCCGTATGAAGTGAAAAAGCCGTTCCTGAAAGACAGCCTCGACGTAAACAGTAAGAAATTCACCGAAAAAGAATTATTGAAAACAGCCGTTCCGTTTAGCAATGTACGTCAAAGTACACAATTGCTGGAAGCAAATGCCGACGGAGAAAGTACACTTCCGGCCGGCAACCAGTCTTCTTATATCGGACTGGCCTCTTTCTATCTGAACAGCGACCGGTATGTAAAAGGGACTTTGCAGGTTAAAGGCCCGGAAACATACGAGGTCTATGTAAATAACGAAAAACAAACAGCCCCCGACGGAAAGGTTTCCCTGTCACTGGAACCTCATCGTTACGAAATCGTTATCAAATATTTAGCCGAAAGCGATAAAGCCGGCACCCTGAAAGTTTCGTTCGATACGGAAAAAGAGGCTGTTATCACGGCTACCACCGATCCGGAAAAAAGATATACGATCAGCGACGTGTTCGACGGAACACGTTTCCGCTCCGTCAGCCTCTCCCCCAACGGAAAATATCTGCTTACCTCCTATCAGACTACTTATCCCGGCGGACAGACCGCATATTTTCAGCAGATTACCGATAAAACCAACGGACAGGTACTGATGGAAAGCAGTACGAACAATTTCAGCTGGATGCCCCAAAGCAACCGTCTTTATTATACCCGTAAAGGATTACAGGGAAAAGAACTGGTGACCGTCGATCCGGTGACAAAAGCCGAAACAATCCTCTCCCAGAATTTGCCCGATGGCTGGTTCAGCATCGCCCCGACAGAAGATTTCCTAATCTTCACGATCTCCGAGAAAGGGCCGGAAAAAGACAAAGACATGGAAGAAATACTCGTGCCCGACGACCGTCAGCCGGGATGGCGTAACCGTTCCTTCCTACACAAATATGACCTGGCAACGGGTGTTCTCGAACGCCTCACTTACGGCCACAATTCCACCTCGCTTAACGACATTTCGAAAGATGGCCGTTATCTGCTGTTCACCAGCAGCCGGCGCGAACTGACGAAGCGTCCGTTCAGCACAAAAATCCTTTACCGGATGGATTTGCAGAACAGGCAGGTTGATACACTCCTGGAAGATCCGTTCATCAACTATGCCAGTTTTTCACCGGACGGAAAGCAACTGGCTGTTTCCGGTTCGGGAGAAGCATTTAACAAGATTGGCTTGAATATTGCTCCGGGACAAACATCCAACCTGGCTGACGGACAGTTGTTCATCTACGACCTCTCCAATAAGCAGGCGACAGCCGTAAGCAAGGATTTTAATCCGTCTATCCAATCATTTACATGGAATACCGGAGATAAACAAATCTACCTGCAAGGAGAAGACAAAGACTGTGTCCGCCTGTATACGCTCAACCCAGCAAACGGAAAGATCAGTCCGGTTCCACTGAAAGAAGATATATTATCGGATTTCACAATTGCTGAAAATGCCCCCGAACTTGTTTATTTCGGCGAAAGTGCCTCCAACTCACAACGACTCTACTCCATGAATCTGAAAAAGAAAGAGAAAGAGTCTGTCTGCCTGAAAGACTTGTCCAAAGACATTCTGAAAGATATTACCCTGGGCGAAGTGCACGACTGGAATTTCCAGGCGGCTGCCGGAGATACAATCTACGGTCGTTACTATCTGCCGCCGCATTTCGACCCAAGCAAGAAATATCCGCTGATCGTTAATTATTACGGCGGGACAAGTCCGACGGAACGCTCACTCGAAAACCGTTATCCGTCGCATACCTATGCTGCACTGGGATATGTAGTTTATATCATACAACCCAGCGGTGCCACCGGTTTCGGACAGGAATTTTCCGCACGCCACGTCAATGCCTGGGGAAAACGTACGGGAGACGAGATCATCGAAGGAACAAAAAAGTTTTGTGAAGAACACAGTTTCGTGGATGCCAAAAAGATCGGCTGCATCGGCGCCTCTTACGGCGGCTTTATGACACAGTACCTGCAAACTAAAACCGATATCTTCGCCGCCGCCATCTCACATGCCGGTATCAGCGATATTACCAGTTATTGGGGAGAAGGTTACTGGGGATATTCTTACAGTGCACTGGCTACCGCCAACAGTTACCCCTGGAATGCACGGGATATCTATGTAGAACAAAGCCCCTTGTTCCATGCCGACAAGATCAACACGCCGATCCTGTTCCTGCACGGCTCCGTCGATACAAACGTACCTGTAGGAGAAAGTATCCAGATGTTCACTGCCCTGAAACTACTCGGCAAGCCGACAGCCTTCATACAGGTAAACGGACAAAATCATCAGATACTGGATTATAAGAAACGGGCGGAATGGAACAAAACCATCTATGCCTGGTTCGCCAAATATCTGAAAGAGCAGCCGGAATGGTGGGAAGCTCTCTATCCGCCAAAAAGTCTGTAAAAGAATTGCGTCGGGATGCGACGCAACGTTACATCGACATGCAGTGCAACGTTACATCGACAGCTGATGTAACGTTACATTGACAGCTGATGCAACGTTACATCGAACCCCGATGCAAATAACACATATTTCATCAGCACTAACGATTTCAGAATCCATACTTTTTTATCAGCTCATCACAAAAAGAGAAGGCCTGTTGCCATGCATAGGCATGTTCGGATTTTTCAATAAGCAATAAACTGAGTATTTCCCGGGATTTGCGAAGATCAGAACCGTTCAATGCTTTATGAGCCATCAGTTCCTTTTTCCCAGGAAAACTATCGGGTATAGACATTTCCAGCATCCGATAATAGACTACCACTAACACAGCACGTTGCGATTGCCCCAGTAGTTCTTTCGATTTTTGACCACACTCATCGAGTGCCTTAAAATATACGGCATTCAAATACTCAACCGATTCGGCATATTCACCCTGTAAAGCAAGGATTCTGAAAATACCCAGTCGGGCACACTGCACATTATCAGACGATACCGACAAGTCTGCTACACGTTCAAAACCTTCTTTTGCCTCTTCCTGAGAGAGAACACTTTCTATAATCGGGATTTTTATTCCTTGTATTTTCACCCATTCATAGTAAGACATGCCAACCAAACAACGATGGAAAAGCCGGTTAAGTTCCGGTCCTTCTTCCATAGCGGACGCATAGCGATCGGCCTCAACAAACTTTCTCTTCAAAATAGAATCGTGGACCATCGATTTGCAAAACTCCAGGGATAAATCCCCTGTATTGTTCTTGTTCTTCCATTCATTATACGGAGCGCTCCAACCGGAGAGAAAAGGCATTTCTTCTTCTTCAAAGTCATCCAACTCCTTGCCAATCTCATCAGTCGCAAGTACTTCAAATGATTCGGGAACAGCCAGCATTTCAAGTAACGCCCGGATTCGCTCCGGTTCCGGCGCATCCTCCTCGTCCATCCCCGCCATCTGACAGAATAAGGGGAAAAAGGCATACCAAAATCCCAGCGTATCAGCGGCATTAGCATAATTATCATCTTCTTTATCTCCCCCGGCGAGCACCTTTGAAGCCAGTGGGATGATAAGTTCGGCCAGTTCCAAAGGATCGAGTTCACAAAGTTCGGTCTTTGCCGATTCCGGAAGGATGCCGAGATCGATCAGTTTCGTCCACAGCAACGATCCTGCGGTGACACAGCAACGACCCGAACGGTGGTCGAAATAAGTTCCGTCACTCAAAAAGCCACCTTCTTCGTTGAGTTTCAGGGCTGCACTACGTTCCGGCTCGGGTAATTGCTCCGGAGGCAGAAGGAAGAGATAACCGAGTTTTTCCAGTTCTTCCCGTACCCGCAGGACAGTATATCCACAATCCAGTTGATTCTGGAGCTGGTAAAGATTGAAACAAATGTTTCGGGCTAAAGGAGGGATAGGAGAAGCGGTGGCAACTGTTATCACAGAACTTTCCACCAGACTTTCTATTTCATGCATCGACATAATTGTATAGATTAGAATGAATCTTGCAAAGATAGCAATACCCGGATATAAACCGACATAGAAACGCTTCTGAATCGATTTATACCCGGGTATTATTTTTTATGCCTTCCGGAAAGTTCTGCGGCTTATAACATTCCCCGCATCCGGTCTTCGAAAGCTGTCAGGGCTGCTTTGGCCCCTTCGCCCATCGAAATAATGATCTGTTTATAAGGGACAGTCGATACGTCGCCGGCCGCATAGATACCCGGAACATTTGTACGACAATGGCTATCGATCACGATCTCACCCTGACGATTCGTATCTACCACCTCACGGAACGGACCGCTGTTGGCTGCCAGGCCGATCTGGACAAAGATGCCATCCAGTTCGATGTTGCGGACTTCCTCTGTCTTACGGTCCTTTATACGGATACCGGTCACTTTTTCACCGTTACCCAGTACCTCCATCGTCTGGGAATGCATAAAGATCTCCACGTTTGGAAGACTTCTTGCCTTATCCTGCAAGACCTGATCCGCTTTCAACTCATCGGCAAATTCGAGAAGCGTCACTTTTGAACAGATACCTGCCAGGTCGATAGCCGCTTCAACGCCTGAATTTCCGCCGCCTACAACAGCCACATGCTTGCCTTTATAGAACGGACCGTCGCAATGCGGACAGAAAGCGACACCGCGTCCGATATATTCGGATTCTCCGGGGACATTCAACCTACGCCAGCTGGCTCCGGTTGCTACGATAACGGCCGGGGCTATCAGTTTTTCGCCGGTAGAGGTTGTCAGCAGCTTTTCGCGTCCTTCGACTTCCACCTTCTCGATACGGCGGTGTTCAAGGATATCGATCGGATAATCTTTCATATGCGACATCAGGTCGAGAGCCAGCTGCTGCCCCGTCGTCTGCGAAACAGAAATCATATTCTCGATACCGACAGTTTCCTTCACCTGTCCGCCGATACGGTCGGCCACAACAGCCACCGCCAAACCTTTACGGGCAGTATAGATAGCTGCCGCACTTCCGGCAGGACCTCCGCCGACGATGATAACATCGTAGTTCTTTTCTACCACCGGCAGGTTCTCCTCTTTCACGCCATACTGCGCTTCGAGTTTGCCAAGCAGTTCGCCAAAGTCTCCACGCCCTACATGGATCAGTTTGCCATCGGCAAATACGGAAGGAACTCCCTGCACTTTCATGGCAGCAACCTCTTCCTGGTTGATCGCACCGTCCACCATTTCGTGAGAGATTTCCGGGTTCAGCGTAGCCATGGCATTCAAAGCCTGTACAACGTCAGGACAGTTGGTACAGGTCAAAGAAACATATGTAGTCAGTTTGACCGGGCCATTCAGGGCCTTCACACGGTTACAAATACTTTCGTCGGGAATATTTTTGCCTTTGCCGTCGCTGTTCAGGATAGCCAGCAGCAACGAAGTAAATTCGTGTCCGTTGGGAACGCCCCGGAATTTAATACCGGTTTTTTCCCCGTTTTTCAGCAGAGAGAACTCCAGGCCTTCGCCGTCTGCCACCTGTACGGTGATCTTATCGGAACAGGAAGCCACATCGTTCAGCAATTCCAATAATTCCTTCCTGCTTTCATGTTCAGGAGAAACTTGTATATCAAATATATATTCGTTCGTCAATCCGCTAAAGATACCGGACAACTGATTTCTCATTGATGAATCTAACATAGTTGAATCCTTTATTTTAATTATGAATAGAACAACTGATATTTGTTTAGATAAAAAAGGCCGACAATATGTTGCCGGCCTCCAGTTTTACTATTAGATCTTACCGACCAGATCGATGCTCGGTTTCAATGTTTCGCCACCTTTTTTCCATTTGGCGGGGCAAACTTCGCTCGGATGTTCGGCGATGAACTGAGCTGCTTCTACTTTACGAAGCAGTTCGTCGGCGTTACGGCCGATACCGTTATCGTTGATTTCTGCCAGTTTAATCTTTCCTTCCGGATTTACCAGGAATGTACCGCGGTAAGCCATACCGTCTTCTTCAATCATTACACCGAATGCACGGCTCAATACGCCTGTCGGGTCTGCCAACATCGGGTATTTGATCTTACGAATCGTTTCAGAAGCATCGTGCCATGCTTTGTGTACGAAGTGTGAATCTGTACTTACAGAATAAACTTCTACACCCATTGCCTGAAACTGGTCATATTTGTCAGCCATATCTACCAACTCGGTCGGACAAACAAATGTAAAGTCAGCCGGGTAGAAAAAGAAAATCGCCCATTTGCCTTTGATGTCGTCGCTGCTTACAGTTTTGAAACTACCGTTGTGGTATGCCTGAACTTTAAACTCGGGTGCTTGTGAATTGATAATAGGTTCCATAGAATTTTTATTTTAATCGTTATTACTATTTTGTTTTTGTTACTGGTGCAAAGATAAGTTGCCGATTCGAGGTAAGAACAAAAAATCCAATCGAAAGGTTTTATGCAGTCATAGACAAAATCTTTGAGTATCAGTAAATCAGGTTTATAATATACCTGTTTCAGTCTGAGCAACAGTGCCCATCGCACTTGAATCCCGACGTTTCAAATTCGAGCGTAGCATGCTGGATTCCCACATGCTGAAGGTCGTGTTTTATCTCCTGTTTGATACGTTCCATTTCTGAAATATCCGCAACGGAAACATGGGCGGTAAGTGCCGTTTCGGTCGTACTGATCGCCCAGATATGAAGATGATGGACGCCTTCAACGCCTTCGACCGAATGTATCGTCTTTTCCACCTTATCGATGTCCGTTCCCGCCGGCACACCGTCCAGAGAGAGACGGATACTGTCGCGTAGCAGTCCCCAGGTAGAAACAATGATAACGATCGCAATCAACAGGCCGATAATCGGGTCGATGATATACCATCCGGTATGGGCAATAACAATTCCGGAGACAACCACGCCGACCGATACCAGTGCATCGGCAGCCATATGCAAGTAAGCACCTTTCACATTCAAGTCTTTATCCTTATCCTTCATGAAAAGTCATGCCGTAAGTGCATTTATAACGACTCCGATACCTGCCACCCAAGCGATCGCATCACCCTCGACCGGACGCGGATGCAGCAGTTTTCCTATACTTTCAGCAATAATAATCCCGACGGCCACCAAGAGGATGACCGCATTCAGAAGGGATACGAGTACAGTGCTTTTCTTATATCCATAGGTATAGCTGCAAGTCGGGTGCACCTTAGCCAGCCGGAAAGCCAGCATAGCCAGTACCAGGCTGGCCACATCTCCCAGGTTATGCCCTGCATCCGACAGAAGTCCTAATGAATTATACCAGAAGCCAGCCGTAAATTCGGCTACGACAAAAGCCAGGTTCAGGGAAATACCTATAATGAAAGCCTTGTTCAAAGAGGTTATTTCGTGGTGGTGATGATCATGATGATGTTGTTCCATATTCATTCCTACTTTTATTTGAGTAACAATATGGGACAAAACTATGTTTTTTAGAGCAATAAAAATATACCTGATTATAGGTAAATTATCAGATGGTTATACCGTGCTTCTTAAATATTTCTTTGGCATTTGCCAGACGTTCGGCCGATAAAGGTTCTACCTCTTTCAGTTTGTAGTCGAGACCTTGAGCCTCGTATTTATATGTGCCCATCGTGTGATAAGGCAAGAGTTCCGCCTTCTGTACAACCGTATAGTGGCTGATGTATTCGGCCAGTTTATCCAAGGCTTCGTCATTATCCGTCAGTCCGGGCACAATGACATGGCGTATCCAAACCGGAACACCGCGTTTTTCCAGTTCGTCCAGGAAACGTAACGTATTATCCAGTTTCACGGCCGTTAGACGGGGATGCAGGTCGGGATCGATGGTTTTTACATCCAATAAGACCAGGTCGGCATATTCCAGAACCGCCAGGGCTTTCGGTGTGCAGATATAGCCGGATGTATCGAGCGCCGTATGAATACCGGCTTCCCGGCAAAGACGGAAAAACTCCCTGAGAAATTCAGCCTGCAATAAGGGTTCTCCCCCGGTGACAGTCACGCCACCCTTGGCGATAAAGTTCTTATATCGTAAAACCTCAGCCAATAATTCTTCAGGCGTCATCTGATATTTGGCAAGACCTTTGCTATCCCAGGTATCCGGATTGTGGCAATACAGGCAACGGAGCGGACACCCCTGCATAAAGACAACAAAACGAATTCCGGGACCATCAACGGTCCCGAAACTCTCTAGTGAATGTATGTTTCCTTTAATTTCCAACTTTCAATTACAAAGAATGATTGATTGTTCTTGAAATCACATCCAGCTGCTGTTCGCGTGTCAGTTTCACAAAGTTTACTGCATAACCCGATACGCGGATTGTCAACTGCGGATAGTTTTCCGGATGCTCCATAGCATCGAGCAACAGCTCCTTGTCGAATACGTTCACATTCAGATGCTGTCCGCCGTCAGGAGTAAAGTAACCGTCCAGCAAACCGACCATATTGGCGATCTGGATATCACGTTCTTTTCCTAACGTTGCAGGAGAAACAGCGAATGTATAAGAGATACCGTCGTGTGCATGCTGGAACGGCAGTTTAGCAACAGAAGCCAGTGCAGCAACAGCGCCTTTGGTATCACGTCCGTTCATCGGGTTCGCACCCGGAGCAAACGGCGTACCGCCTTCGCGACCGTCGGGAGTTGCACCTGTTTTCTTTCCATATACGACATTAGACGTAATAGTCAGGATAGACTGTGTCGGAGTGGCGTTGCGGTATGTCTGGTGCTGACGCAGATATTCCATGAACTTTTCAGTGATATCGACAGCAATACTATCTGTACGATCGTCATTGTTACCGAAAGGAACATAATCGCCTTCACGTTCGAAACCGACAGCCAGGCCACGTTCGTCGCGGATCACTTTTACTTTCGTATCGCGGATAGCAGCCAATGAGTCGGCAACGATAGAAAGGCCGGCAATACCTGTTGCGCGGATACGTTCTACCGAACCGTCATGCAAAGCCATCTCGAATGCTTCATATGCATATTTATCGTGCATGTAATGGATGATCTTCAATGCGTTCACATAGACTTTAGCCAGCCAGCGCATCATCTGTTCGTATTTCTCCATCACTTCGTTGTAATCCAGGTATTCGCTGGTGATCGGTTCAAACCTCGGAGCCACCTGTACACCTGATCTTTCGTCGCGCCCGCCGTTGATGGCATACAGCAAACATTTAGCCAGGTTGGCACGTGCGCCGAAATACTGCATCTGCTTACCGATCTTCATCGGAGACACGCAGCAGGCAATACCATAATCATCTCCATAATCCGGACGCATCAGGTCGTCGTTCTCATACTGGATAGCGGAAGTATCGATAGAAACCTTCGCACAGAAACGTTTCCAGTTTTCAGGAGCGTTGTTGAACCACAGTACCGTTAAGTTGGGTTCCGGTGCCGGGCCGAGGTTATATAATGTATGCAGATAACGGTAAGACGTCTTCGTCACCAATGAACGGCCGTCGACACCCTGTCCGCCCAAAGACTCGGTTACCCAAACAGGGTCACCGGAGAACAGGTCGTTATATTCTGGAGTACGAAGGAAACGGACGATACGCAGTTTGATAATAAACTGATCGATCAGCTCCTGAGCTTCTTCTTCCGTCAGCTTGCCTTCACGGATATCTTTTTCAATATAAATATCGAGGAAAGTAGAAGTACGTCCCAACGACATGGCAGCCCCATCCTGGTCCTTCACCGCAGCCAGATAACCCAGATAGACAAACTGAACCGCTTCGCGTGCATCCTTTGCAGGCTTGGTCACGTCGAAACCATAACCGGCACACATCTTTTCGAAAGCTTTCAGCGCCTTGATCTGTTCGGATATTTCCTCACGGCTCTGAATGATCTCTTCGGTCAGTTCCTGAATATCGAGTCTTTTCAGATAATGTTTCTTTTCAGCGATCAGGATTTCCGTACCGTAAAGTGCTACACGGCGGTAGTCACCGATAATACGTCCGCGTCCGTAAGCATCCGGCAGGCCGGTGATGATAGCGGAACGGCGCGCTGCAAGCATTTCATCTGTATAAGCGGAGAATACGCCTTCGTTATGCGTCTTTCTGTATTTCGTGAAGATTTCTTTTGTCATCGGGTCCAGTTTGTAGCCATATGCTTCCAGACTGTTTTCCACCATGCGGGTACCACATTTCGGGTAAATACCGCGTTTCAGGGGGGCATCGGTTTGCAGGCCGACAATTACTTCGTTTTCTTTGTCAATATAACCTGGTCCGTAAGTATCTATACCTTGAGGATATTTTGTTTCAGCGTCGTAAACACCCTTCTCCCTTTCAACCTTAAACATTTCGGTCAATTTATCCCAAACTTTCTTCGTCTTATCTGAGGAGTCTTTCAAGAAAGAGTCGTCCCCTTCGTAAGGTTTGTAGTTGTTCTGGATAAAATCCCTTACGTTAATCTCTCTTTTCCAAATTTCGCCTTTGAACTGCGCCCAGTTCTCGTTTTCAAACTTCATACCTTATTTTGTTTTCTTCGGTTTTAATTTCGGTGCAAAGGTACGTTATTTATATGGCATGCGAAACAATCAACAAAAACATCATGTATTCCCAACGGCCAAAATCCCTACAAATAGTTACTAAAACGGTAGATATAGTGCAGCGTATCGCCTGATATAGGTATCAAACAGGAAGGATTATAAATAATATCAAAAAAATAAAAAAGGAACCATCCTTCGCAGGAGAGTCCCTTTTTTATGCCGGAAACAACCAATAAAAAATTTCCGACACACGTTTAATCATCTTATATGCTTACATAATTAGCAAAAGGTTTTGATATAGCGATTATACTAATAGTGTTACTTTTTTCTATGTTGCAAAGATAGAGCCGTCAAGGGGAGTACACAATACCTATTATATAGTAAAAAAGAGCTTCCTACTACCTATTCTGTGTTATAATCGGGAAAATTGATCATTGGAATAAACAATATTTGCAAAAATTGCTTTCTTTGATAAATAAAAAAGAGCCATTCTTCACAGGATGGCTCCCTTTTATATATGAAAGGGACAACCAATAAAAAAACTCCCTTCCATGGGTATTTACCTTAAATAATAGGTGTACATAAAAATCAACAAATCGGATTTTGGTCAGGACGATTTATACTAATAGTAAAACTTAATTGATACGGCAAAGGTAAAACCACGGAAAGGCACAGGCAATACCTATTTATATGTAAAACGAGCTCATTTCTAACCATAAATAGGGATTACAGGGTAAAATATTACCTATATAATTATTCTACCTTCAGATTTTCCCCCGCAACATATACCACAGACCTGCCCGCCCCGCGACGGCGAAGAAGACCCTGGCTGATAAAATCGTTCAGTTCATTCATCGCCTCGTAAGGTGTCAGCCCGACCAGTCCTATATATTCCTTTCGGGTAATACAAATGTTTATTTTGAGGAAAGAGACCATTTTTTTCATCCGCTCTTTCACGGTAGAATTGACAATTTTTTGTCTCCGCGTAAGGGAATGCACGCGTTGAAACTTCATCTCATGTTTGATTCTTTTTCGGAATTCACTGCTGATTCTCAGATGTACATTTTGAAAAGCGATCGATTTCGGTTTGATTTCATCCTCATCGTCATCCGTATCCTTCAGGCACTTCAATGAAGTAGAAAAAAATCCAAGATCACCTAATTCCACAATGTTTCCATCGGCAAGCAGATAACAAAGGTCGTCGACAATGGCAGCAAGTGCCCCGCCAATCTGATTCTTCGGCAGATGTTCAAAGGCTGCCACATGTTCTACAAACTCTTGACTGGTATAAGTCTTTTTCGGACAAACACGGGCATGCAGCGATTTTTTACCGTCTTCCCCTTTGGGTGAAGGTGTTTCATACAGGTCGTATTGTGTGATCATAGGTTATATTGATATTAATTGTTCAAATATAACTTGTTTCTCCCTGATAAATCGAAATACTTCTAAAAATAAATTTCGCTTCTAGAAAAATAATCGTTCGACAACCGCTCTTTATTCGTTCAACGACTGTCGAATGATTATTCGATAGCTGTTAAATGCATGAAGAATGATTGTCGAACGATTTTTTATTTTAAACGAAGGGAACTCCCTGACTGGTTTTATTTTATACATATTATTACCTACGAACAAGAATCAGATAACAAATATCCATTCAGACACCCACAAATACCTACAAATAGGTAAGATCACCCATTTTTTACCTACTATACGCGATTGCGCAGACTTTTTAACCGCCCTAATTTTGCCAAAAATTACAAAAGGCAATGAGAAAATTAACAAATTTGTTGGCTATCACTCTACTTGGATCCTGCGCAACAGCCTTCGCGCAGAGCAATGACGAGCCAACTGCGGCTGAGAAATCGGCAGAGACTTATGCCGGGGGTTATGATAAATTCAGATTTGGCGGGTATGGTGAAATCCTTGCGAATTTTATGGATTATGGTATCAACCGCTTTTACGGGGGGAATAATGGAAATGCAAAAACAAACAGAAACTCAATCTCCATCCCTCGTTTCGTTGTAGCTTTCGACTATAAATTTAATCCTAAATGGATATTAGGAGCAGAAATTGAATTCGAAGCGGGTGGTACAGGTACTGCCTATGAACTTGAAAATACAGAAAACGGAGAATACGAAACTGAAGTCGAAAAAGGTGGCGAAGTTGCACTGGAACAGTTTCATATCACACGGTTAATCCATCCCGCATTCAATGTTCGGGTGGGACACATTATCGTTCCGGTCGGTTTAACGAACGCGCATCATGAACCTATCAACTTCTTCGGTACATCCCGCCCTGAAGGAGAAGCAACTCTTATCCCCTCCACATGGCACGAAAACGGTATCGAAGTGTTCGGTACGTTCGGTAGGGATTATACTCGCTTCAGTTATGAAGCGTTGGTTGTTGCCGGATTAAATGCCTGTGGATTTTCCCGCAACGAATGGGTTGCAGGAGGCAAACAGGGCATTTTCGAGACGGACAATTTCACTTCTCCCGCCTACGTAGGCCGTTTAAACTATGAAGGTGTTCCCGGATTAAGACTAGGCGCTTCTTTCTATTATTGTAACAACGTGGGTGCGAACTCCGACAAACCGCACACATTTGTCAGTATTGGGAAAAGTCCGCTACGTATTTGTACGGCAGATCTTCAGTACAAAAACAAATATGTAACAGCCCGGGGAAATATGATTTACGGAAGCTTAAGCAATGCCGAAGCACTCTCCGGTAAAATTGGATCACAAAGTAATACATCTCCTTACAGCCGTCTTACCCCGGTTGCTAAAAATGCAGTCAGCTATGCCGGCGAAGTAGGTGTTAACCTTCGCTCTATCTTCAAAGACAATAAGAAAGTTCCGGTTATTTATCCGTTCGCGCGTTACGAATATTACAATCCGCAAGAAAAGGGTGAAGGCAGACAGACCATGGACCCGCGCACCAAAGTCAGCATGTGGACGGCCGGTTTAAACTGGTATGCACTTCCTAACCTGGTTGTCAAAGCAGATTATTCAACACGCAAAATCGGCGGAGGAAAATACAACAGTGAAAACGAGTTCAGCCTGGCCGTTGCCTACGTAGGCTGGTTTCTGAGTAAATAAGAAGAAAGAATATAAACCTATTTAATAACAAAAGAAAATGAAAAAGAATTTTTTATCATTTGCAACACTTATGTTAGGGATAGCATTGACTTTCAGTGCTTGTTCTGACGACGACAACAACGGACCGGATACAGAAACTCCGGCAGACCTTGACTATTCTGCAGAGAATGCAGACGCATGGGGAAATTACATGTATAACGTTGCCAGCTTGCTGAAAAACGATGCTGCCAATCTATACAAATATTGGAATGAAGACTACAAAGGTGCAGGCCCTTATGCTGAAGCTTTCAAGAAACATAACATCGGAGGCGAAACAAGCATCAAGACGGCACTGAACGGTATCGAACAAATCTTCGACAAATGTGCCGAAATCGCCAACGAAGTAGGTAGTGCCAAAATCGGTGACCCGCTCGACAAATACAATTCAGGTGACAAAGAAGGTGCACTTTATGCCGTAGAATCGTGGTATAGCTGGCACTCACGCGACGACTATACCAACAACATCTGGTCAATCCGTAACTCTTACTACGGAACAGTTTCAAGCAACGACACCAACGACCAGAACGACATTCAGACAAGCTCCATCTACAAATTGGTTGAAGCAATGGATGCCGATATGAACAAGCAATTGGACGATGCTATCCATGCAGCCGCCGACGCTATCCAAAATATCCCACAGCCTTTCCGTAACAACATCAACAGCGATGAGGCATTAGCCGCTCAAGATGCTTGTCTTTCATTGGAAAACACGCTGAAAGAGGTAAAAGCAGCCGTACGTGCCGCCTATGAAAACACACCGAACGACAGCAAACTGGAAGCCATCCTGGTTCAATATACCGACTATGTTGTATTGCCTACCTACAAATCATTGATGGAAAAAAATGCCGCCCTGTTCGAAGCTGCTAAACAGTTCAAAAACAGTCCTAGCAACAGTAATTTCGATGCTGCCAGCGAAGCATGGCTTGTGGCCCGCGAACCGTGGGAAAAGAGCGAAGGATTCCTGTTTGGTCCGGTTGACACAGAAAATCTTGACCCGAATATGGACAGCTGGCCTTTGGACCAGAACATAATTGTAAGTATCCTGAAATCCGGAAACTTCGACAAAATCGAATGGGATGAAGACGATGACAGCGCTGATATAGAAGCCGCACAGAATGTACGTGGTTATCACACGCTGGAATACCTGTTGTTCAAAGACGGCAAACCGCGTAAAGTAAACAACTAAAAAATAACCAGGTGAATCTTTTTCACCATTACTATAATGCCTTGAAGTAGCCCGGTTTCCAAGGCTTTGGAATGTTTGACGATGGATTTCAAAACAATAAGATCTGATCAAAAATAAAGAAAAATCAATATGAAATTTCGACATCTGTTTTTTCCTCTGTTGTTCCTCGTGCCACTCTGTTCCTGCGACAAAGAAGGAATAGATATGGATGATGTAGAAGTTCCTAATAATTATGCGCTCTCTGCCGGGACTTCGACTATCTTCCTCAATTCATCCGTAGCGTACGACACAGAAGCAGACTGGGTTTCCGGTAAATATTCGACCCGGTTTAACAATGGAGATAGATTGTATGACGACGTACGTACTAGTAGTAACGGCACAGGTGGCGGCCTCGGTCCGGTGTATGCGGGTTATTCCTGCGGAAGCTGCCATCGTAATGCCGGACGAACCAAACCGACATTATGGAGCGAAGGAGGCTCCGGAAACTACGGATTTTCTTCCATGCTGGTTTATATCGCCAAAAGAAACGGGGCACAATTCAAAAACTACGGCCGTGTATTGCACGACCAGGCCATATATGGCGTAAAGCCGGAAGGAAAACTTTCCGTTCAATATACTTACGAAACTTTCTCGTTTCCCGATGGCGAAACATACGAATTATGTAAACCTGAATATTCGATTTCAGAATGGTATGCCGACAGTATCGCTCCAAAGGATCTGTTCTGTACCGTACGTATTCCTTTACGCCATGTCGGCATGGGGCAGATGATGGCACTCGACCCGACGGAGATCGAAGCGCTTGCCGCCAAAAGTAATTATCCTGAATATGGCATTAGCGGCCGTTGCAACTACATTTCCGAACGAGGTGTCATGCGACTGGGATTATCCGGTAATAAAGCGCAGCACGCAGACTTGACTATCGAATTGGGTTTCTCCAGCGATATGGGTGTAACAAACAGTCGTTATCCGGAAGAGATCTGCGAAGGACAGATACAAATGGATCAGGGAAGCATGATGGGCCTTTCGTATGATCAGCTGGATGTCTCGACAGAAGAGATGGAAAATGTAGACCTTTACCTGCATGCCCTGGGTGTTCCGGCCCGAAGAAACGTTAATGATTCGCAGGTGATTAAAGGAGAACAAAAATTCTATGAAGCCAAATGTCATTTATGCCACGTAACGACTCTGCACACCAAGACACGTGGTGCTGCTTTACTGAATGGGACACAATTACCCTGGCTGGGAGGACAAACCATCCATCCGTATTCCGACTTTCTGTTGCATGACATGGGATCTGAAATTATGGGAGTTGGACTGAACGACAACTATGTCAGCGGTCTGGCACGTGGCAATGAATGGCGTACCACTCCTTTATGGGGAATCGGCCTTCAAGAGACAGTCAACGGACATACCTACTATCTGCATGACGGACGTGCACGCAATCTGGTAGAAGCCATCATGTGGCACGGAGGTGAAGGAGAAGCATCCAAGAATTTATTCAAGAAAATGAGTAAAGAAGATCGCGATGCGTTAATCACATTTATCAATTCATTATAATTAGCAAGACAATAAAGATGAAACAACTAATAACTACAATCATTGCATTACTGTTCTTACCATTAACAGTACTGGCCCAGCACGAAGAAGATACGGAAAACGGGGTGGTATCTTTGTCCGGCAAAGAAGGCTTCACTATCGGCACTAAAAAAGGCGATTTTGTTTTTAAACCTTATATGCTCGTTCAAACCAGTGCAAATATCAATTATTACGATGATGAAGGTTTGGATCCTGCTTATAATCAAGACAATATTGCGAATTCCGGTTTTTCCATTCCATACGCCATTCTCGGTTTTACAGGAAAAGCGTTCAATATGGTTACATTCAACCTGTCTATCAATGCAGCCTCAAGCGGAGGTGGTATTCTGCAACAGGCTTGGTTTGACGTAAAACTCAAAGAAAGCTTTGCCATACGCGTAGGTAAGTTCAAAACACCGTTCGCACATGCTTACCTGACAACATTAGGAGAGACACTGATGCCTACTCTTCCTGTTTCACTGACAGCACCTGTCATTCTGCCCTATTCACTGAATGCCGTAACTCCCAATATCGGCACAGGCTTTGACCTGGGTGTAGAAGTCCACGGATTAATCAAAGAAAAATTCGGCTATGAAGTAGGTATATTTAATGGTACAGGTAGCTCCGTAAACGTGGCTTCAAAAACATTCAGTGATGATTGGCATATCCCTTCTTTATTATATGCCGGACGTATTACTTACATGCCAAAAGGTGTTATGCCGTCTAATCAAGGAAATCCCAATCGTCTGAAAGAAGATAAAATATTATTCGGCCTATCAACGTCTTTAAATGTAGAAAGCGAAAATGAAAGTACAAACGATTACCGTGCCGGTGCAGAATTTGCCATGTTGAAAAACCGTCTTTATCTGGGAGCGGAGCTCTATTATATGAACGTTGGTTTCACCAAACGACAGAAAATAGATGAAAGTTATAACTATCTGGGCGGATATGTACAAGGCGGTTATTTTGTAACCAATCGCCTGCAAGCGACGGCCCGCTACGATTTCTTTAACCGCAACGGAGTAGACACAAACGGTTTCCTGAATATGCCCGCAGTCGGATTCAACTATTTCTTTACTGGATGTAATCTGAAATTACAGGCAATGTATCAGTTCATCGGACGTACGGGACATGACACACAGCTTGATCGTGATAACGATGATCTAGGGTTAGCTATGCATTCAGGAACAGTTTTGCTTCAATATACATTCTAAATTGTCACACCATGAATAGAATGTTTTTTTCATTCATAATAAATGCGCTACTATTCTCTTGTCTTTTCGTTTCCTGCGATGACGGCAAAATTTACGACGAGGGCAAACACGTAGAGATAGAGGGAGGCATAGCCAGGGTTACAGCTACTATCCAGGGCGTTCAAACCTGGCCCAGCGATTATACGATTGTTGTCGCCGGATTTAAAAAGGATGATGAATATGCTGCGGTTGCCAAAACAGTGACAACCGCAGACGATGGTTCGATGGACCTTATTTTAAAAGGTATTTCAAATGAGGTCAGCCAGATAGAAGTTTGTGTTATCAATAAACTGAGAAAACGTATTGTCAGTTTCTATCAAACGGATTTTACGGATTCATCCGATACGCTAAAGCTGGATATAGGTACGGTCAACGCGAGTTTATTCAATGGCATACAAAAAAGCATTTTTGATGCTAGCTGTACCGGCTGTCATGGGGCCGGGGCCAGTGCTGCAGATGGTCTATATCTGACTGAAGGAAAAAGTTACAGTGCTTTGGTCAATGTAAAAGCAAACTCTTCGAATGAAGGGAAAATACTTGTAAAGCCTGGTGATGCGGATAACAGCTTCATCATGGATGTACTGACAGTAGGGGCGAGCAACCATTATCATAATGATTTGTTATCCGGTTCACCCGAAAAGATTTCTCTTTTGAAGAATTGGATCGAAGGGGGAGCCCAAGAATAAATTTATAATTATGACATTCACAACAAAAACATACGAGCAAAACACCATATACGCTCAAATTTGTTCTTTTGAAGGCAAGGGAGGGGTAACGGAATATCATATCATGTTTTCTGTTACCGACCCTTCACTTTCTTTCGGGGAACAGTTGGATTCTTTACAAAGAGCATACGACGCAGTGACTAAAAAAGAGGCTGGTAATGCCGTAGCCGTTTTCCGTCGCTACTTTCTGAGCGATGCGGCCAACCAGGCGGATATATTGATGGAACGGGAATGTGAAAACCCGTTCTGCGCCTTATCCATCGTGCAACAGGCACCCCTCAACGGCACAAAAATAGCCTTATGGACCTGGCTGCAAACCGGGATGGCGACAGAAACCTGCAACTCAGGAATGTTTGAAGCATCCCACAACGGGTATCGCCACCTATGGAACGGAGGTGCACACAACAAGGTAACGACCTCCGAATACCAGACCCGGTTGCTGCTCAACGATTATGTGATGCAACTGACCGAACAACATTGTACCCTGGCTGCCGATTGTATCCGGACCTGGTTTTTCGTACAGAATGTAGACGTCAATTACGCCGGCGTAGTAAAAGCCCGCAAGGAAGTTTTCATCACGCAGAACCTGACGGAAAAGACACATTATATATCCAGCACCGGTATAGAAGGACGCCATGCCGATCCGGATGTATTGGTACAAATGGATGCCTATACCGTCGACGGCCTGCAACCGGAACAAATACAGTTCCTGTATGCTCCCACCCATCTCAATCCGACCTATGAATATGGCGTCACTTTTGAACGGGGCACCGCCGTCTCCTACGGCGACCGTAAACATATCTTCCTGTCCGGCACAGCCAGTATCGACAATAAAGGCGAGATTGTCTATCCCGGCGACATATTGAAACAGACCGGTCGAATGATGGAAAACATCAGCGCCCTACTGGAAGAGGCCGGGGCTTCCATCGGCGACATCATGCAGGCCATCGTTTACCTGCGCGACCCGGCAGACTATGAGAATGTACAGAAATATATCAGTACCCATTATCCGGAATTGCCGCACCTGATCGTACTGGCACCGGTATGCCGTCCGGGATGGCTGATTGAAACGGAATGCGTGGCTATTATACCGGCCGACCTTCCGCAATACCCCTGTCTATAAACATAACATCCTAAAAATAACAACTATGTATAAACAAGGAAAATACACAGAGACAGATAAAATGAGCGACCTGATTTGCGAGAACTACCCGATGGTTCTCGTTATGAGCCGCTTCGGCATCGACCTGGGATTCGGAGAGAAAAATATCGGCGACGTATGCCGGCAGAACGAAGTGGACAGCTGTACCTTCCTGACCGTTGTCAATTTCCTGACGGAAGAGACTCCCGCCGTGATAAACGGTATCGACAACTGCCTCTCTGTCGGTTCACTGATTACCTATCTGCACAATGCGCACGATTATTTCCTGAACTTCCGCCTCCCACATATCCGCCGCAAACTGACGGAAGCGATTACCGGCTGCCCGGGTGATATTGCCTTCGCCATCACCAAATTCTTCGACGATTATGTTTATGAAGTACATAAGCACATGTCGTACGAAGAAAAGATTGTCTTTCCTTATGTCCGCAATCTACAGGACGGTGTGAAGGACTCCAAATATAATATCAGCATTTTCCGCAAACGGCACGACCAGATAGAGATGAAGATCGTTGAGCTCAAAAATATCCTGCTCAAATACTATCCCGGACCCGACAATTATCTGCTGAACAGCGTCCTGTTCGATATCTTTGCCACCGAACAGGATTTGGCTTCTCATAACCGGGTAGAAGATTACCTCTTCGTTCCCGCTGTACTGGCAATTGAAAAAACAATAAAATGACTGCTGCTTTATGAGCCCTAACATCAAAATAGCTATTGCCGAACCGTCTGCCATTATCCGTTGCGGACTGGTTACTTTACTGAAACGACTGCCCGGACTTCGCATCCAGCTCACAGAAATAGCGACCGCCGAATGTCTCATAGAAAGTCTCCGCATGCATCGTCCGGAGGTCTTGATGATTAACCCGACATTACCCGGTTATTCCGGCATACAACGTTTAAAGGAGGAATGCGGATGTCCCGAAATGAAATGCCTGGCCCTTACGTATATGGCTACCGACCATACCCAGCTCCGGTCGTACGATGACCAGATTAACATCTACGACAGCCCGGATGAGTTAAAGCATAAACTGGAACGGCTAAACGCAGAAGAAGCCTGCCCGGATACGGGAGAAGAGGAACAGCAGACACTCAGTTCGCGTGAAAAGGAGATTGTTATATGTGTTGTGAAAGGAATGACTAATCGCGAAATAGCTGACCGCCTCTATCTATCTACCCATACGGTAATCACACACCGCCGCAATATAGCCCGCAAACTGCAAGTACATAGTGCCAGCGGTTTAACCGTATATGCAATTGTAAATAAACTGATTGAATTGAACGACATAAAAAAAACCTGATATATTTTTCTTACAGCTTTTGTTTTCTTTTCACACTCCAAAATTTGGGTTCATACTGATATGCTGTATCTTTGGGAAAAGAAACAAAACATATCAGGATACCATGAATCTAATTTCCAAACAATACGATAAGACAGAGGTGCAAATCACCTCATTCGAGACTAAAAAGGGTATTACAGAATATCATCTTCTCTTCCAGCAAACGGATTGCCTGGAAGATTACCCTACCCAACTACAGAATCTTCTGCAAGCCTATACGCAATGTGTAGAAGAACTTCCCGGAAACCCGACAGCCGTATTCCGCCGCTACTTCCTGAGCGATGTCACCAACCAGACAGCATCGCTGATGGAACAGGACCGCAGTAACCCGTATTGCGCTTTGTCCATCGTACAACAGGCACCGATGAACGGTACTAAAATAGCTCTTTGGGCATGGCTTCAGACCGGAGTACAGACGCAGGTTCTTCCCAGTAACCTGTTTGAAGCGCGTCATGGCAGCTACCGCCAACTATTCGGGGCTAACCTGTGCAACCGTGCTGCCAATTCGGAGTATCAGACACGGCTCATTTTCCGCGATTATATCATGCAACTGACAGCCGCCAACTGCACGTTGGCAAACAACTGTATCCGTACCTGGATATTTGTTCAGAACGTAGACGTGAATTATCCGGGAGTCGTCAAAGCCCGCAAAGATGTATTTGCAACACAGAACCTGACAGAAAACACTCATTTTATTGCCAGTACCGGCATTGAGGGACGCTATCAGGATACCAATGTTTTCGTGACAATGGACACGTATGCCGTATCGGGTATCGGACAGGAACAGATTCAATATCTTTATGCCCCCGACCACTTGAGCCGGACGTATGAATATGGCGTGACTTTTGAAAGGGGAACAGCCATTACGTATGGTGACCGCCGTCATGTATTCGTTTCGGGTACCGCCAGCATCGACCGGTATGGTGAGATCGTACATCCGGGAGATGTCATCAAGCAATCGGAACGTATGATTGAAAACATCACCGCCTTGCTGAATGAAGCCGGAGCCGATCTGAACGACATCATGCAGGCCATCGTCTATATCCGCGACACAGGAGATTTCGCCCGCATCGAACAATACATGAAAGCTAATCATCCGAATATGCCTTACCTGATTGTCCGCGCCTCGGTATGCCGTTCCGGCTGGTTGGTCGAAATCGAATGCCTGGCCGTCGTTGCCGTAGACGAACCGGAGTATCCGCCGCTATAATTGATTTATAATTGCTACATTTGCAGCAGAACCAATAAACTAAAGCGATATGACATTTATTAAGCGAAGACAAAGACTAATAGACCGTTTAGGAAACATCTATGATGAAGACCTTCTGGATAAAATTGAAGAAATAATCGATGAAAAAGAAGGGCCGGATACCAAGGGTGTATATGACGAAGACGACGTTCTCCACTTCTCTCCCGAGCTAAAGGGAAGAATCGATGCTGCTTTGGAACAGATGCAGAATGGACAAACGTATACAGAAGAGGAAATGGATAAATTCTTTGACGAATGGCTAGGAAAAGAAGAATAAAATGGACGCAAAATTCTAAATTAGAAGTTAATATTATTATAAACTTCTTCAATAAGCGCAACGGTAGCAACAGATACAGCCACTATCTAAAAGGTGAAATAAAAGACACTTTGAAGTTAGTTGCCGCCCAGCCAATGATTGGTTATTCAACAGAATATCCACATATTCGTCAGGCACTTGTTATTGATGACTACTCTATATTTTATCATCACAGCGATGAACTAATTACTGTTCTTGTCTTCTGGGATAACCGGCGCGACCCGGCACGTTTGGCTTATACATTACGTAATCAGGACCCGCAATATCTGAACGAACCAACGGTTCCTTATGAAAAGCAAACGTCCTCAACAAACGTGAAAGATTAATAACGTTCAAAGTCATTAAGAGAAAAAGGAGTACCTTTGGAGAATTAATAACACCAAAACAAGAAAGAAACAGCCTATGTATAAAAATGGGAAATACCGGGAAACCGACAAAATGAGCGACCTTATCTGCGAGAACTATCCGATGGTTCTTGTGATGAGCCGCTTTGGTATTGCCTTGGGATTCGGAGAAAAGAATATCGGAGAAGTATGCCGCCAGAATGGAGTAGACGCCTGTACTTTCCTGACAGTCGTCAATTTCCTGACGGAAGAGATTTCCGCTCCCGTCACCAACGTAAGCAATTGCCTCTCCATTGAAGCATTAATTACCTATCTGCATAACGCACACGATTATTTCCTGAATTTCCGTCTACCGCATCTGAGAAGAAAACTTCTGGAAGCCATCGCAGAATGCCCGCAGGACGTAGCATTCGTCATCCAGCGCTTCTTCGACGAATATGCCGATGAGGTCAATAAACACATGTCATACGAAGAAAAAGTCGTTTTCCCGTATGTCCGCGGCTTGCTGGAAGGGAAAAAAGACCCGAAATACAATATCTCAATTTTCCGCAAACGGCACGACCAGATAGAGATGAAGATTATCGAACTGAAGAATATCCTCATCAAATATTATCCGGGCCCCGGAAGCAACCTGTTGAACAGCGTGCTGTTCGACATCTTCGCGACAGAACAGGACCTTGCCTCCCACAACCATGTGGAAGACTACCTTTTCATGCCTGCTATACTTGCTTTAGAAAAAACAATAAAATGATGCCCTATGAGCACCAATCTGAAAATCGTTATTGCTGAGCCTTCCGCCATTGTCCGCTACGGGCTGGAGACCATGTTGAAACGTCTCCTCGGCCTGCGTATCCAGGTATCAGAAATAGCGACGATCGAATCACTTACGGAGGACCTCCGGACACACCAGCCGGATGTCCTCATCATCAACCCTTCCATCCCGGGTTACTTCACTATCCCTCACCTGAAGGAGATGACCGGTTGCCCGGATATGAAATGCCTGGCCCTGCTCTATTCCGTAGCCGAACATGCCGTTATCCGGTATTATGACGACCAAATCAGCATATTCGACAGTGCAGACGAAATGAAGCTCAAACTGGAGCGCCTGCATGCCAAAAGCGAAGACGGCGAAGGGGATGGCGATGAACAACAGACATTGAGTACCCGCGAAAAGGAAATCGTTGTCTGTGTCGTCAAAGGAATGACCAACCGCGAAATAGCCGACCGTCTCTTCCTTTCCACCCATACAGTCATTACACACCGGAGAAATATCGCCCGCAAATTGCAGGTACATAGTGCAAGTGCATTGACAGTATATGCCATTGTCAATAAGCTAGTAGAGCTGAGCGATATTCAAAAGCCACGGGAATAATCCGGTTCATACCGTATTAACATAACAAATACAAAAACCATCGTTTTTCTTATAATTAATCATAACCTTTCACCCTTTTTATCAAACAAACCAAACAATCGCCGGAACCGCCCTGTTAAGAAGGAAGAGTATAACTAATATTGAATATCACATGAAGAAATTCTTTTTAATAGGGGCAACGCTATTATTATCCCTCTATGCAAGTGCACAGCATGTAGCATTAAAGAATAATATCGTCTATGATGCCACCGCCACTCCAAACTTAGGTCTGGAAGTGGGATTAGGGAAAAAGGTTACAATGGACCTTTCTGCGGGTTATAACCCATTCGAGTTCAACAACGACAAACAAGCCAAACACTGGCTGGCCCATGCAGGCGTACGCTTCTGGACCTGCGAGAAGTTCAACGGTACATTTATCGGTGTACACGCCTTGGGCGGACAGTATGACGTGGCCGGTTTCAAGCTGCCGTTCGACATGTTCAAGAAATTGCGCGACCATCGCTACGACGGTTATATGTATGGCGGCGGTATCAGTATCGGACATCAATGGATTCTGAGCAAACGCTGGGGTATTGAAGGCGAGATAGGTGCCGGTTATGCCCGTATGCACTACGACGAATATGCAAAAGGCAAAGACATGCCCAAACTCCGTACCGGCAACCACAACTATTGGGGTGTAACAAAAGCCTCCATCTCATTTATCTATTTTATCCACTAAAAACGAACAAACAAAATGAAGAAGTTATTCTATATAACAACCGTTTTATTATGCTCCGCCTATGGGAGCATGCAGGCGCAGGTTGTCAGTCCCGACGGCATAGCATACAGCGACCTGCAAGTAAAAAAAGAGGGAAGCCAGGTGAGTCTGTCTACAACCGCCAACCTCAACAACATGCAACTGAAATCGCAGAACATGGTCATCATAACCCCGGTACTCCAATCGGCGGACAAGGCGCACAGCATCAAATTCGACCCGTTCGTGATCACCGGAAAGAAACGTATGAAAGCACTCGACCGTGAGATGGGCTTCGGCGCAGAACCGTTCGAACAAACTCCGACAGTCATCTTCCGCCATAAAAAGAACGAGGCAGAATCTATCCCGATGACGCTGACCGTACCGTACGAAAGCTGGATGCGTAACGCCTCACTGATCATGCAGGCCAATACGACCGGATGCGCTTCATGCGACGTGGCAAGCAATATCACTCCGCTGTCATCCCGTATCCTGCCGCCAGTTGTCGCACCGACCTACGAGCTGAGTTATGTGACACCTCCCGCAGAACCGGTAAAACAACGTAGCGAAACGCACTCGGCCTACCTCAACTTCGAAGTGGGTAAGTCTGTCCTGCTGCATGACTTTAAGAACAATGCCGCCGAACTGAAAGAGGTTAACAAAATCGTGAGCGAGGTTCGTAACGACAAGAACCTGAAATTTACAGAATTCAACATCACCGGTTACGCTTCACCCGAAGGCGGTTACGAATACAACATGAAATTGTCTGAAAGCCGTGCCAAAGCGTTTGCCGCTTATATGAAGGATAAAGAAGATATGCCTGCTTCATTGATGAAAGTCAACTGGGAAGGTGAAGACTGGATAGGCTTGCGCCAGGCAGTCAAGGCATCCAACCTGTCCAACCGCGATGAAATCCTTAAAGTATTGGAAATGTCCGATATCAATAAACGTAAAGCGCAACTGAAAGCACTGAACGGTGGTAAGACCTATCGCATGTTGCTGGACGAATATTATCCTGCCCTGCGCCGCATTGACTACACACTGGCGTATATCGCCCGTCCGTTCGATGTGAACGAAGCCAAACAGGTTATCAAGACGAAACCGCAGTATCTGAGCCTGAACGAAATGTTCCTCGTAGCCAACACGTATCCGAAAGAAAGTGCCGAATTTAAGGAAGTATTCGATATCGCCGTACGCCTCTACCCGACCGACCCAGTGGCACAACAGAACACAGCCGCCCTCGAGATAGAACGCGGAGCCGACGATGCAGGTATCGCCCGTCTGCAAAAAATCAATACACCGGAAGCATGGAACAACCTCGGTGTAGCTTACGCCAAGAAGAAAGAGTATCAGCAGGCACTCGACTATTTCGGCAAAGCTGCCAACGCAGGCGTTAAGGCTGCCGCCCAGAACCGGGATGAACTGAGCAAATGGCTGGATGAACAATAAACATCAAAGATAACAAAGAAAGCCCCGATAGGCATCATGCTTACCGGGGCTTTTTGTATTCATATAAGTAGACAAAATTTATTCTTTTGCTTTCCACTCATTAATGAGTTCGTTGATTGTCTCTTTCACCGACATGATACGGCTGGTCTTCCAGGCATTGCTTCCGGCAAAGGCATATCCGTTTTCAAAGTTTCCTTTGAAAGCATTATACAGCGCCGTAACGATGCAGTACGGACTCTTCGAAATATCACACGTCTTGATGCAGTTGAACGGACACGCTTTCGGTTGCTTGATGCCGGCCTTCACCTTCTCGAGGAAGTTGCAATGGATGGCACGCCCCGGCATTCCGACAGGACTCTTGATAATCTCAATGTCCTTTTCTTCCGCCTTGATATAGCTTTCTTTGAAAGCATCGCTGGCGTCGCACTCGGTAGTAGTGACGAAACGGGTTCCTAATTGAACGCCCGATGCTCCAAGGTCCATCACGCGTTTGATATCTTCACCCGTATAAATGCCTCCTGCTGCGATTACCGGGATTCTCTTGTTGTATTTCTGTTCGAAAACAGATACTTCCTGCACAACCTGCGGAAGCAACTCTTCCAGTGAGAAATGTTCGTCTTCCAACTGGTTTTCCTTATAACCGAGGTGACCGCCGGCCTTAGGGCCTTCCAGTACAACGGCATCGGGAAGATAGTCGTAGTTGTTCTTCCATTTCTCGCAGATGATACGTACGGCACGGGCGCTTGATACGATAGGCACCAGCTTCGTCACGCTGTCTTTCTTGAGGAACGACGGCAGGTCGAGCGGCAGTCCGGCACCACTGAAGATGATATCTACCTTCTCGGCGATACTCGTCTTCACCAGTTCTGCGAAATCGGAAAGAGCCACCATTACGTTTACACCGATAATACCTTTTGCCTTTTCACGGGCTTTACGGATTTCTTCGGCCAGGCCCAGATTGCCTGCTTCTGTGTAATTGGGTGATAGCTTTTTATATAAAAGTCCGAGACCAGCGGCGGAGATAACGCCAATCCCACCTTCATTTGCTACGGCTGAGGCTAAGCCGGATAGAGAAATGCCTACGCCCATCCCACCTTGGATAATTGGGAAGCGAGGTTTCAAATCTCCGATTGTTAATGTCTTCATGAAAAATATTGTTATTAAATACGCGGCAAAGGTAGCACAATAAACCAAATGATGTGCAAAAAGGACCAATAATATTGCACAGGTATAATACTTTTGTGCAATATTATCGGTCCGTGGGGAAAAACGGGAGTTATTATCTTATTTTACGGGGATATATCCTACTTTTTTAACAGTCTCCTGGCCTTCGGCAGAGAGTACATAGTCGATGAAAGGTTTTACCCTGCCTTCGGTCTTTGCTTCATAGTAGTAAAACAAAGGACGGACAATCGGATAAGTCTTATTTTTCGCATTGGCGAATGAAGGTTCAACGAAACTTTTGCCGGCATCATAAGAAACATGCAGAGCCTTGACATCTTTGTTTACATAGGCCAGGCCAACATAACCGATAGCACCTTTGGTCTGGCTGACCGACTGGATAATGGCTCCGGTTGCAGGCATACTCAGGATACCGTTCATATAGTTCTTATTTTTCAATACGCTTTCCTTGAAAAACTCGTATGTACCGGATGAAGTCTCGCGCGAATAGGCTACAATCTTCATATCGGCTCCGCCTACTTCCTTCCAGTTCTTGATTTTTCCGGTGAAGATACCTTCCAGTTGTTCGCGGGTCAGGTTATCCACCTTATTGGAAGGGTGAACCACCACAGCCAGAGCGTCGTAGGCAATAACCACTTCCTTTGCATTCTTCTTTGCTTCCTGCAAACGGACTTTCTCGTCGAATTTCATTTTACGGGAAGACATGGCGATATCGGTCGTACCTTCCATCAGGGCGGAGATGCCGACACCGGAACCGCCGCCTGTCACAGTTACTTTGGTTCCTTTATTCTTATTCATAAAGTTTTCAGCTTCCGTCTGGCTGACCGGCAAACAGGTATCACTTCCTTTAATTTTCTGTGCAAATACATTCGTTGCAAACAAACAGGCTGCCATAGCTGCCAAAAGAATTGTCTTTTTCATTACTCTTATTTGAATTAATTTCCTGATGCAAAGGAACAACACAAGTATTTCAACTACATGAAACAGATATTACATTTGTATGAATAAAAAGATCAGAATTTGTATTGCAAACGAACCGTCAACACATTATCCTTACGGTCTTTCTCATATCCTTTTACGAAGTCGCTCTTTTCATTGAAGTTGAATTCGTAGTAAGCCTGGACACGGATATGTTTGTTGAAGCGATATAAGCCGCCGATGCCTAATGTACTTTGGGCCAAATCTGTTTTAGATGTAAATGAGTTATCCGTACCTATTTCATTTCCTTTCAGCTTCGTATTCGGATCGTATACATCATATTTGAGTACGGCAGAGAATGGAGAAGTCCCGATGTCCTGTACCAAGTAGAAGAAATAACCGATAAAGGGGCGTTTGAATAACGCATTTTCGGAAAGATTCTCCGGACGTGTTCCGGTATTCGGGCTTTTGCTGCTGGAGGCAATTCCCGGCTGTGTGCCTAAAAGACCTTCGGCACGTAAAGAGGTTGTTCCCCATGAACTCAAGAAACTGAACTGGGCATCCATACCGATATATTCACGTTTCATATACGTACCGGTTTCACCTTTATCAACTTCGATAAAACGCTTGCCGTCCATCTCATAGGCAGTTGTAGTCGGGTTGTAGACGCCTCCGTTGTAATAAGAAATACCTGCCCCCCATTTACCCCAGTTGCCGATTTCCTTGTCAGCACCCAGACGGCCGATAAAGTCTTTGCGGTTATCGGTTTCGCGGTTGATACTGTTTCCGGCAAACAAACCGGCATCCAAACGAAGGAAAGCGAGAGGACTTTCTTTTTTGGTACGCAGCGTCAGCATAGCACCCAGGTCACGTTCGTCCGGGAAGAAATACTGGATAATCGTTGCACGTTCAGGCGATTCCAGGCCACTGGTAGAGTAACCTATCTCATGTCCGAATGGACGGTTGAAGACACCGGCCATCAACTGGCTGCGTTTCGTCCAGGGGTCTTTAATGCCGATATAAAGGTCACGGAAACTGACGCCTTTGTCGTTAGCCTCAATCTGTACCGCTCCGGTTCCGATACCGTCATTATATTCAAACTTCAGTCGTCCGCGGCGGATACCGATACGGTTAAAACCTTTATCCTCATGTTCGTTCTTATCGCCGACTTTCAAGGTTGCATCCTCCTGTCCGTACTGAAATTGACCCTGGATATAGGCAGAAACTTTAAATTTACTTAGTTTCTGCACTATTTTATCCAGCGTTGCTGTCTCTTCCGCAAGCGAATCGATGCGGGCATCTATTTGTTCCGTGTTCTGAGCTTCCGTGAAAAAGGGAAGCAGCGCCAACAGGACAAGCGCCATTAATTTTGTTATCTTCATTCCTAACTTTGTTGGTTGCGTAGAGAGCACAAAGATAAAACCAAGTTGTTACATAGATGTTACAACCTGGTTAAAATCCTGTTAGTCAACAGTCAGGTTCCCGTGACCGGTTCTTTTATCGGACTCGGCACGTTTTGCCAGTTCCTTTGTTGTCAGGGTGATTACCTTGCCGACCGGTTTACCGTCGCGATAGGTCACGATACGCAACCAGGTTGCATTTTTCGGTATGCTCAACGGCTCGGTATATTTCGGAGTATGGCTATCCGGGTCTGTATTATCGAATGTATAGTAAATATCCGTACCGGCAATCTCACTGCCCAGCTCCACCTGCAAAACGCCATCCTGCAAGTACGGGCTCACAATTGCATTGTACATACTGCGGGCATAGTTTATATCTGCCTGGTCGGCACGGACAAAATGTTTTTCGACCCGCGGCCAGAATTTCTCCCAATCCGTTTTAGACGGCCCGCTCCATAATACTTCCGACAAGGCCCATCCGCGCGGCCAGGTCATGTATTCGACATGACGGAAAGTAGGAAGCGATTCAGCCCACAGATTTCCCTGTCCACCCAGCACCATTTCGGCCGGAACGCCTTCCGGTACGGGATTGAAACTGTATGAATCTTTCAGACGGCACATAGAATAGGTATCCGGTTCAACAGAAGGTTCCCCCTGCCATAAATCCAGATAGCAATGTTCCGTCGGAGTCATAATCACATGATGGCCGGCTTTAGCCGCTTTGATACCGCCTTCCATACCACGCCAACTCATTACGTTCGCATCGGGAGCCAGACCTCCTTCCAGGATTTCATCCCAGCCGACCAGTTTCTTTCCTTTCGACTTCAGCAAATCGCCCATCCGGTGGATGAAATAACTTTGCAGCTCTTCTTCATTCTTCAGGTTCTCAGCCTTCATACGGACCTGGCAACGGGGACATTTATGCCAGAAACCTTTAAAACATTCGTCACCTCCGATATGTACATATTCATCCGGGAAAAGGGCGGCGACTTCCGTCAGTACCTTATCCATGAACTCGAATGTATAATCCTTTCCGATACAAAGGGTATTTTCATCTTCTCCGTAGAACTTATTTCCGACATTCACGGCATCCGGGGCTTTCATACAGGCTAGTTCCGGATAAGCGACCAACGCTGCGACGCTATGTCCGGGCACGTCTATTTCAGGAATAACACGTACATAACGTTTGGCTGCATAGGCCAGCACTTCTTTCACATCCTCCTGGGTGTAGAAACCGCCGTAGGTAGTCTCCTCTCCCGGTTGCTGACGTTCACGCTGCCACCATTGGCCCACACGGGGAGCACGCCAGGCACCAACTTCCGTCAGCTTCGGCAAGGACTTTATTTCCAGCCGCCATCCCTGATCGTCCGTCAGGTGCCAGTGGAAGACATTCATCTTGTATTCGGCCAGTTCATCAATATACTTCAAAACTTCTTCCTTGGTAAACCAGTGGCGGCTAACATCGAGCATCAGCCCGCGCCAGGGGAACTGGGGTTTGTCAGTGATTTCAGCACAAGGAATAGTCCATTTCTTATCTTCAGGCTGCACAGTCTTGCTTTTAATCTCTGCCGGAAACATCTGTAACAGTGTTTGCACACCATAAAAGATACCCGCAGGCTTATTGGCAGTAATAAGGATATCTGAATGTTTCACTTTCAACTGATAGCCTTCATCTCCTAAAGACGCATCCTCCACCAGCTTGAATTCTATTTTCCCATGCTTTTCTACCGGAAGCTCAAAACCTGTAGCAGGTGAAATTTTCTCATTCAAATATTCGGCAATTCCCACCAATGCCTGATTCGACTGATCAAGCGTAATCGCAGCATTACGGGTAAGCGTAAAAGAATCAGAGTTTACTTTCATTTCCTGCGGAACAGGAATCAAGGCAAGCGTATCACGCTCACTTACAGACTGACGGGAACAAGAAATACTTATACAGACTATTCCCGTCATTAAAAATGCATGTAATGACTTCTTCATTCTATTTCAAACATATTTACAATTAGTGCCCGAAGATAAGAATAGTTATTCAATTACCACATCTAATTCCGCACATTCAATCGTAAGAGCAACAATTACATTCGATGTTCGATAATAACGGGCAAGCCTTTGCTTCATTAATCGTGAAACGAAGTTTTTGTGTCTCCACTGTTGGGAAACGCAAGATTCGCTTATATCCGATTGTCGAACCCGTAGCCACAACCTGCCATTCATCACCGACAAAGGCTTCCAAAGTAAACGCTTTTACACGCTGTCCCAAGCAAATATATTCCTGTACCAGGAATTGATTGATCGCGGTAGGAACTTTAAAATCAAACTCCACAGAAGCAGAAGTCACCTCGTCATCCGTAGCCCAGTAAGAATCTTTGTTTCCATCGACTAAATGAGCAGCAGCAAAATCTTTCCCCCTCACATTCGAAGCCCTGACCTCAGCTTGTTGTGCTAAGTTTTCTTTGAAGTTATTCTGTAAGATCTTTGCAACTTCCATTAGGACGGCAGAATCGGTCGGGTGAACCAACCCACGTTTGTCGATCGGAATATTCAAATTCCAGGTAGCATTACGACCGACCGAATGATAATACACATCGAGTAACTGATCGACAGTCTTCACCTGATCATCTTGCTCTTCATGATAGAACCAACCCGGACGAATAGAAACATTCACTTCTGCCGGCACCCAATACGAACCATCTTCATGTCCATTCTGCAATTGCTGATAATGAGGCCATCCCGGCCAGACTTCTTCTCTTCGAAGCGTACTCCAATTTGTCTCACCTACCCATCCGGCCTCGTTTCCACACCAACGGACATCAGGACCTGCATCACTAAAAATTACAGCATCCGGCTGTAATTTTTTTACCAATTGATTGGTACCGGGCCAGTCATAATAGGTCTTACGATCTACGCTACGCGTCTCATCCGCCCCGCCATAATAACCGGAACCACCATTTGCACCATCAAACCAGACTTCAAAAATATCTCCGTAATTCGTCAATAGCTCATTCAGTTGATTTCTGAAATAAGTGATATAAGCTTCCGTTCCATATTCTTTATGATTTCTATCCCAGGGAGAAAGGTAAATACCCAACTTCAATCCATATTCTTTACAGGCGTCAGCCAGTTCACGCACTAAATCCCCATTACCATTCCTCCACGGAGATTGTTTCACGCTATAATCCGTATAAGCCGAAGGCCACAAACAAAAACCATCATGATGTTTTGCCGTCAGAATAACCCCTTTCATTCCAGCCTCCTTAAATAACTCGCACCACTGCCTGCAATCCAGTTCCGACGGATTGAATAATTGGGGATCTTTATCGCCATATCCCCATTCCATATCGGTAAACGTATTCATACTGAAATGAATAAAAGCATAACGCTCCAGTTCCTGCCATTTAAGTTGGGCTTCCGTCGGAACAGGCCCGTATGCCTCCGGCGCTTTCGGCCGCTCACAACCTGTTAAATTAAACAATGCGATCAAAACCAATAATAAACAATCTTTTTTCATCTTCTATTTATTTTATCAATCTGCTTATTCTACCATAAATAAAGCTCCGCTTCCGCCCTGCAAATCCACTTGAAAATAGGTCGTATCATCTTCTTTGCCTATAGCCTCCAGTGGTTCTTTTTTACCTGTCTCCGGATTAATCCAACAACAGTTTGTGGCACCGGCTTCAGCTAAGTCTATACCCAACCGGACACGCTGTGTCAAAGGAGCAGCCTCTTCCTCCAACTTCGAAGCATACCCGTTGGTGACCATGAAAAACGTCTTTTCGCCTTCCTTGAAGAAGCCCGGGTCGCCCTGCTCTTCCTTCGGTATGACATCAAAGAAACCTACATACAAATCGGCACCTTCCTCCGGCTCCGACACGATCCTGCCCTCAGCCTTTTTTAAGAACGAAGCCTCCGGATTAAGAACGGAAATCATCCCCGGTTTGCCTTCCGTATATTTGGTGGTACCCGGCACATAACGGACATCGGTTGTTTTCAAACGCACCAAATAATCGCCAATATGCAGGCTCTCGCGATTGCAACGGTTCACCCAATCCATGTGTTTGGTCGGATGCCCGGGCATCCCCTGTTCCAGCAACAGTGACCAGTCGGTCGGTGCCGTTTGTCCGCCATAACCATCCCCTTGTAAAAAGCGGAACCAGTTCAGCCACTTCCCGCCAAACGTCCAGGTCATATAATAATACAGGCGCAATTGCGACTCGGTCAGTTTATAGGTTCCTTCGTTGACATACCCTTGCGAATATTGCCCAAACGCCATATAATCTTTCTTGTTGCCTTCCCATCCGCCTAACGCCAGATCGCGGTATTCGGCCAGATGCCCGGCCATGTCTTTGGCTCCTATATAATTATCCTTATCCCATGTATGGAAATAATACCAATCGTAGGTCAACAAATCCGGCTTGGCAAGTTTGATGTAAGTCAACAGATTTTCCCGAGTCCACTGATTGGGATATTGATTATTATGAACCAAGACATCCGGATACAAACGACGTGCCACATCATACCACTCTTTCAAAAACTTCGCCACCTCAAACGAGTAGTGTTCTTCGTCCCCGAAACAGATCGTAGTCAGGTTATTCAAATACTTCAACTGGTCTTCCGAAAGGAATCCGTTCTTCTTTTCATAATCTGTCGGCCCTTTCTTCAACTGATCGGCATGAGGCGCTTTCGCTATTGCCCACTGGCTATCAGGAAATTCCTTGAAATAAGAGGTATTAATCAAGGGCGGTCCATAGAAAGTAGGCCCGGTAAACCCCGTCAGCTTCCAATCCGGAATCGACAGGTTATAGGCAGGTTGCCCGGCCTTCCCTCCTAATTCATAATTGTCGGTTGCCACCCAGCATTGCAGTTGCAGCCCATGCCTGATGAATATGCGATTTGCCCGGAACAACTCCGGCTCCACCACTTCTATCCCGGGTTCTTCCGGATCCGGTTCTTCCGTAATCGGATTATTATTATCCGAACAAGACAGCAAACAGAACACTGCCAATAACTTCCCGGAAATCAAACTACTTAAAATTTTCTTCTTCATATAAATCCGTTATAATGTTTTATTCAAATGTTCTTTTAATAATTTTTCCACTTCATTTTAAATAATGAATCAACAAAAAAGGATTACCCTCTTCATCTACCGAATCAAACTTTTCCCGTAACCGCTTGACCTGTTCCGGATACTTCGCCTCAAAATCATTATATTCATTCCGCCCCACCCAAAGATCTTTCAAATACCAGGCAGGCACCAACGAATAAATAGCTGTAGCGTCCATCCCGATCACCTCACCGAAACTGATCAAATACTCATCCGTATAAGTATCCAAAGAAACGACACGGCTTTTACCCTCCTTTTTGTCGTAAACGCCCATGACCTGTTGCCCGTCAAGGATGAAAGGAGCCAACAAGTAATGTTCCGTTTCCTGAAACCCTCTGAAACCAACCACATATTTACAGACCGGATTACTCCTCCGCAGTTCTTCGTATGGTTGAGCTTCTTTGGCATCTTCGGGCCAACTCCTGTCGCCCAAATCAAACCGATATTTAGGGAAGAAACTGCCATCCGCTTCATCCATTTGATAAACCGTATAGTCCAATGCTTTCGTATAATAAAAATCCGATTGAAAGGAAGAAAACGGATATCGGCTGCCCAAGTCGAAACTATTCCATGAGGCGGGAATCATGAAAGTCTTCTGCTTCGTCTCCATCTTTTCAGACAGAACCCACACGTTATACGGATTTTCACAATCCTGGATATAATTTCCCATATACCCGACATAACGATCTTTGAACTGTGTAAGCCGAGTAAAAGCCTTAGGGGTACCGATCACTTTCCGAAGCTGTTTACCATCCAAATTAAACTTCATGATTTTCCGGTCGATCCGTGTAGCCACATTCAAACTGGCATCTGTCGGATCGATATATAAATCAGCCAATTGCAAATACTCATCCGGTCCTTGCCCATACTTTGAAATCTTATTGATATACTTTCCGGAAAGATCATAAATATAGACAGTGCGTGTCTTATTCGCATCCATCAAATAAATCCGGTCTTTATATCTGACAATCCTGTCTATATCCCCGAAAAGAGCCTCCTCACTATCCAGCCGGACAATCTCCAACCGATCCAATACGCCCCAGTCATGAATACTGGAAAGCTGGTTGCAATCGAGAGCTATAACAGGCAGGTCGGCCTTTTCTTTTTTATGGCTGCAACCACCCAGTATGCAGAGCATCAAACCTAATACAAGACTTTTTCTCATGACAAACTACTGAATATGTTCTTTCAACAACTTCTCCACCTGTTCCGGTAACGGATCCAATGCCAAAATCTTTCCCTCCGGATCTATCAGGAAACGCCCACCGGCACCAGTTTCTCCATACATTTCCCAAACACCAACCTGGCCATTCAGATCCACCAAATTGATCCAAGGATATTGGTCCTGCTGCAACGCCTTTTCCAAGGGACCTGTACTGTTGGCTTCGCGAGCAACTCCTACAACAGTAAATCCTTTATCCTTATAGGTTTCATAAGTTGGGATAATCAGTTTCGAGTAAGCACGGCAAGGACTACACCAAGAAGACCACAGATCCAGCAAGGCATACTTTCCCTGTATCAAATCCGACAACCGATGAGAATTGCCCTCCACGTCGGGGGCCACAAAGTCAACGAAAGGGTCGCCCTTTTTTAATTGGAGACCGGCCAAGTTATTACCTATCTCTTTAATATATGGATGAGAAGCATACTGCTCTTTATACAAATTTTCAAATATCTCTTCAAACATCGGTATATTGGAAAGGGACGGTTGAGATTTAAATATACCTATTTCCCTAAACAGCCAATATTTATACAGGCACAGCCCGACAAGGGTGGGATACGTACGGATATACGCTATGTTTCGTTCCTTCTCCTTCTGAAAGCTCTCGTTAATCTCTTTCTCCAATGACCGAGCCTGTTCGGTCATACCATCTCCCTTCTCGAAATAGGCTCTTCCATCTTCCATCAATTGCTCACGAATCGATTCGTCGCTTTCCTGGTCTACCCTGTCTTTCAACGCATGAATCTCCGACAAGTAGTATTGCTTATCCTGCATCAATTGTCTTCGTTTGGAAAACAACGGATCCATGATAGAACCTTCCTTCACATGCTGTAATTCCTTGTTCAAAGGTGAATCCGATTGGATACCGGAAGTTTCAACCGCATCCCCGTTATAAAGTTTGAAATGGGTTTTCCCTTTCTCCGAGATAAAATCAACCGGATAAAAACCATTATTCATATAATCATGCCAGGAACATAGTTGATAAAGCCGGTTTACACTGTCACGGAGCGTATATCGGAATTTTCCATCAACCACCGGTATGGAGTACTGCCTTGCAACATCTTGCTTACAGGCCTCCGTCAGCAGTAAACGGCTACATTCGGGCCAATCCTTTACTTCGCCTTCCAGCACACATTCAAACGTATTACGTGGTTGCTCGATCGGTTTCAAATGAATCCCTTCCAAACGGAGATCCCAATTATCCTTCAAAGAGATAAAGTCGATAAACTTATCTTTCGGCGATACTGGTTCAAACTGCAAAGTTACCCAACAGCATCCGGAAGCAGGCATTATTATCTTCTTTCCCAACTCACATCCGGAAACATTCGTCAAACGATACGTCTTACCAGTCGTTTTCCCCATCAAACTCACCTCAGAAGAAAGAAGCGCAAACTCACCTGGCCTATTATACAAGGCCATCTGTAAAATGGTTGCCGTATCGGAAACTTCGACCCGGTAAAGTTCCAAAGCGTTTGTATTCGTCTTTTCCACCACCGGATAATCAATCACACGCCCTGTCTCCGAACAGGCAACCAAATTAACAAATAATAAAACCAATACTATATGTTGGAAAAACTTCATCCCTGTATTCCTCCTATTTTTATAATTCTCGTTCACTTAAAAAGTTTCCCATAATCCAACACCCTTATCACCGGATTACTATCCTCTATCAACCGAACAGACGTACGCCTGTCGATCAAACAGAAACGCCTCTGTCAGTCGAACAGGTGTACGTCTGTCGATCGAACAAATTATTCGATCTCCGGACGGTCGCTGCCTCCACCGTTGCCAATGCGCAAAGCATGCTCGTATTCAATCACACGCGGAGCCTTCAATAAGGTATTACTATTGGAATACTGCGTGACAATACGGAGCGTATATGTGCCTTCGGCCAATTCTGCTGGCACACGGGCAATCACCGTCTTCGGATCATTCTGTGTCAAGCGACGGGTCACAGCCGTTTCCACGCCTTTCGAATCAATAAAGAATACACCGACACCTTCAGCTTCTCCGGCAACCCGAATCTTTTCGCCGGAGATCAAGATATCGTCGCCCGGTGTCATCGAACCGTCGGTCAAGCCGGTAACCGTATCAGTCACCAAACCGATACGCGCGGTACTGTCTTTCACGCCCAGCACTTCCAAGCCAACTACCGAAAGAGCTTTCCGCAGCTCGGCTGAAGGGCTTATACTGACTGAAACCTTGTGCTTCTCGGGATTATACTTCTCAGTAGAACTATTCCACACACCCAATACGCTCGGTGTATATTGGGCAACCCCGGTCAATACGCTGGTGCCGTTTTGCAACAATTCACGGATAATACGGTCGTGCTGGTTGATGACAGACAATAAAGTATCATACTTTATCTCAGAACCTTCCTCGATAATCTGTTTCGCGATGTCTTCGTTGCGTGATGTTTTCCCTACAGTAGATACTTCTGCTGTGTAATCGTTCTCTACGTCTTTGGTAAGCAGGTTCAAGTTCAACCATACTTTCCAGAATTTTGTGAATGCACTCATGATATGTTAATTTAAGGCACAACAACGGCGCTGTGTCAGGTTATTTCTTTAATGTAACTAATTTATAAGGATCTTTCGAGTTTGAATATTTTTCTCATCCAAATATAATTTCAACACATATACTCCTTTGGGAACATTTTCAAAGTTTAGAACTCCGGATTTAGATTCAACCATGCCTTTTCTCATTAAAGAGCCTCTCATCTGGTCATACAATTCATATTTCAAAGGAGAAGAAGATACCGGTTCTTGATCAACATTCAGAATAAAACTATTGGATGAGGTTCGTGCTACTTGGATTTCGTCAGATTGAGGTCTCTCTATCACATTCACGTTATTTCTTAAAGAAACTATCCACACTTCTGATTGTACATTGGCTACAATATATTCATAGGAGGAAACATTCTTTTTGGTGGTAAATACCGCTTTTGTCGTTCCTTGTCCGGAAACGATTTCCAAGCCATCAGAAACAAGCCAGTTTATGATCACTTTTTCCCGTGGGAGATTAGTTACTTCTACCGTTGCTTCCTTTCCATAAGACAAAATTGTACTGTTACTTGTCAGATACGGATCGGATATTTCAAATGTTCGTGAGATAGCCACAGAACCACAATCCGCATAAACGGTACATGTTCCTGTTTTTAAAAAACGACCTTTCACACTATTGGTAAAACAACCCTCTTGCATAGCATGAAAATCTCCATACCATCGTCCAACCTTAACGGAATGTTGTCCACTTTTACTTCGTATTTCAAGTTCACAGAAATCCAATGTACTAATATGAGAAGGAGGACTTCCATAATGAGCAAATGCAATTTCTAAATCTTTCTTTAATTCTTCAGCTAGCTGTGCATTAATAGTTTGTGCCATAAAGAATAGGCAACAAGATAATAAGGAGAATACAGTTTTCATGGCTTTCATATTTTAAAATTTATACTATTAAAATTAATAGGAGTGTATCAAAACTCCATAAACGGAATTTTGATACACTGTTTTGAGTTTATTTACCACCCTGTCGGCTGCTCAATATTCGGATTAGCCGTTTCCTCGGTTTGAGGGATAGGCCAAGCATTGTATTTCGGGAATGTGCAAGCACGGTTTTCAACCTGAACATACGCATTGGTTGTCGGGTTCCAAGCACCCAAAGCTGAGCCATTCATGGTTTCATTACCAATACCCCAACGACGGATGTCGAAGTAGCGTTTTCCTTCGAAAGCAAACTCAACACGACGTTCGCGACGATACAGTTCACGCACCTTTTCCTGTGTATTATAAACCGCTTTGTCCATATTCGGCATACCGGCACGATTACGAATCATATTGATGTATTTCTCAACATCCGGATTCTGCCAATCGCCTGTTTCAACCAAAGATTCTACATAATCCAACAAGACTTCTGCATAACGGTATAGCGGGAAATATAAGCTACCATTACCATTATTAGATCGGTCTTCTTCGTTCAAATACTTCTTAGCCCAATAACCAGTACGAGATGCACCCACTTTTCCAACTTGGTCGGCACCGTCTTTGAACGGTTCATATACATAATCTATGAAAGAACTATTATCACCCGGTAAAACTACAGTTTCATACAAACGCGGGTCGCGTGCTACCGCCAATGGATCCTTTTGCAACTTTTCACGCTCTGCAGCAGGCAGGTCTTTCAAAGCGACACCATCAGCCGTTTCATATTCATCTACCAACGATCTCAAAACACTGGCAGCCCCCTGTCCTCCCAAACTCTGCGGAGCATTACGGAACCAAGCTTCCGAACAACCGCTTCCAACATACATGATACGTTCTTTATTGTCTTGTCCCTTATAACGGAACATATCGCGATAGTTCTTACCCGGATCATCATCTGTTTCAGCAGAGTAATACAACTCAAAACTATTATCCGGATGTTCGATGAATGTCTTAGCTGCTGCTTTAACCACATCATAGCGTTTGAATTGCAAATTCACATCCATCTTCAACATCAATGCGTATGCTTTACACATACGATCGCGACGGTCTCTATCCCACACAAATGGAAAAACTTTATTCTCCGTATCTTGGATGGCAATCACCGCATCCAATTCACTATTGATAAAGTTTAAACATTCATCAATCGTATTGCGGCTTTTATAGATTTCATCGCCATTCAAGACTTTATCCTGAATTGGAATACCATCGTTCATTCCATAATACATCAACAACTGGATATGATACCAAACACGCCAAACACGTGCTTCTGCAATCATTCTCTCCCGTTCTTTTTCGTCTACAAAATAAGCAGCATCCACATGATCCAAGAAACGGTTGCAACGACGAATACGCATATAGTATTGCGTCCACAAATCATTCATATACCCACCTGTAGTGGTAGTAGCCGAACCATTTCCTAAGTTGGCAATTTCCCCCTTGAAGTTACCCGACCAATACATATTGTCGGTAGCCCCTTCCAAGTGAACCAGTGAGAAATAAGGTGCATCGTAGTGATAGGTACCCCGTGGCCAATACTTACAAGAAGACAATGCAGCATTACATTCGCCGACGGTTCCCCAGAAGTCTTCATCCGTTATCGCTGTTGGATGATCTCGCGTCAAGAAATCTTCACAACCACAGAAAAGAATAGACGCAGAAAGTAAGGTTAAAACCTTTTTACTGAAAATATTTTTTAATTCCATGATACAATCTTATTTAGAAATTCAAATTAACACCAAAAGAATAGGTCTTCACCAACGGATACTCTCCCATCTGGCCTCTACTTTCCGGATCTACCAAATCGTCTTTGGCAAATGTGAACGGATTTTGAGCATTCACATACACGCGGATGCTGGATACTCCTAATTTCTTTAATCCGAGCTGATCAAACGTATATCCCAACTGAATATATTTCACACGGCAATAACCGGCATCGAAGAACCAAAAATCAGACTGGTGTGCATTATTACCATACGTAGCATTCGGAGCCAAACGTGGATAGCGCGCACCCGTATTGGTCGGTGTCCAATAATCAGTCTGTGCTGACAAAGGGACCATACCGTCACCGGTAATATCCAAACCAAATGAGTAAGGTTGTGAATAATAAGCATCAACTCCCGTTACCCCCTGGAATAAAACTTCTAAGTTCCATTTTTTCCAATCCAATGAAACGTTAGCAAAATAGTTCAATGAAGGTTGGCTATCCCCACGGATCACACGGTCGTCGGCGGTAATTTTACCATCGTTATCCGTATCGAGGTAATGGATATCACCCGGCTGCTGACCGTCCCAAATAACAACGCCTTCTTTAGGAATCCATTTCCCGGAAGCATCTTTCGTAAAGTCACTTTCCTGCAATAAACCAGCAGTCGGATAAACAAGATGGCTATTCAATGCATATCCTTCTTTATTGATTGATCCGCCATTATAATAGGGGCCACCAAACAAGCTTTCAATTTTGTTTTCATTGTGGCTCAAACCACCATGGATATTAAATCCAAAATCTTTAGTCAATTGTTTACCATAATTCACATCGATTTCCCAACCTTTATTTCTCAACTCACCCGAATTCAAGAACACAGTGCCGGAACCACCGATAAAAGAGATAGGCGGTTCGAGAATCAAGTCTTTAGTCAATTTGTTATAATAATCGATCGTGATATCCAAATCTTTAAACAAACGAATATCAGCACCTACATTCAACATCTGAACGGTTTCCCATGTCAAATTAGGGTTACCATAGACTGTTTCCGTTCCATCTCCTGAAGAAATCAAGCTTTGATACTTATACAATTTATCAATGTTCTCATTACCTAATGATCCAAATGACCCCCTGACTTTGAAGTTATTTACAAACTTCAAATTGTTCTTCATGAAGTTTTCTTCATGCAAGTTCCATCCCAAACCGACAGAGGGGAATACACCAAACTTGTGCCCTTTACCAAAACGAGAAGAACCGTCACGACGCACAGTACCTTCAATCAGATAACGATCATTAAATGTATAATTAGCTTTTGCAAACATTGATACCATTGACCACTGATCCCAGTCACCTTTATTCGTCAACTCCTGATTATAACCACCGATGGCAAACAAACGATGTTTGTCTTTTTCAAATGTATATTCAGCCGTTCCACCGATATAGTAATAACTGGTTCTATCTTTTCCAGCTGCATTAATAGCTCCCCATGTTTGCAAAAGGGCACCCGTTTCATAATCAAAAAAATTGTAAGAACGTCTTCTTCTGTTATTTGCGGTACTACTGATACGATAGGAATACTGACCCCGCAAGATCAACTTAGGTAATACTTCATAACGCGGTGCTAAATTAATACTAATATTATCTTCCAATGCTTTGAATTCGCCGCCACGATCTAACATAGCAGCCGGGTTTCGTTGTTCCGGGCGATTACCATAGTAAACAATATCACTACCTTCTTTCATTGGATATCTGCCTATGATCGTTGGCGGAGTTCTATAAGCATACTGAATAATATCTTTCGTATAAGATTCATCTCGATACATCGGTTCATACTTGTTGGTACGGTATGAATTGAAGTCCATATCAACAGACAGGTTATCCAACAAGTTGACAGTCGTGTTAGCACGGATATTCAAACGGTCAAATTTAGACTTTTCTATCAAACCTTCGTTGTTCAAATAGTTTACAGTCAAAGCGAAACGCGCCAGGTTACTACCTCCAGAAATACCCACAGAGTGACTATGGATCAAACCGTTTTTAAACAAGAAATCCATCCAGTCCATATTCGGATACTTAATCGGATCCGTTTGGTTACGAGTAGCATCGATAGCTTCTTGTGAATACGTCGGGTCACCACCGATATTTTGGTTAGCCACATTCGACATTTCCATAAAAGTAGCGGCATCTACCATTTTCGGCAAATAAGTAGCCTGTTGAATACCTACATATCCATTATAAGAAACATTTACTTTTCCCGGCAAACCACGTTTGGTCTTAACCACAATTACACCATTGGCAGCACGAGCACCATAAATAGCAGATGCGGCAGCGTCTTTCAAAACAGTAACACTTTCAATCGTATTCGGATCCAGTTGGTTCATATCCATCGGAATACCATCTACCAACACCAAAGGATCGTTATTCGTCATCAATGAAGATATACCACGAATCTTAATAGTTGCAGCATCGGCACCCGGTAGACCGGAACTTTGCGATACGTTCAAACCGGTAATACCTCCCTGCAAAGATTGTGATAAAGAAGTGATGGGTTTCGTCGCCATGTTCTTCGTAACGTCCAGTGTAGACACAGCGGAAACTGAGTTCATTCTCTTTTCCGACGAGAAACCAGTAACGATGATTTCATCAATTTCTTCAGAGTCGGAACTCAAAGAAACTGTCAAGTTACTGATAGCACGTGAAACGACATGTTCATAATCTTTAAAACCGATGTATTTGAATACCAATATGTCACCTCGTTTAGCTTTAATATTAAAATATCCATTAATGTCGGTCACCGTACCTATGGTTGTACCTTTGATCACAACATTCACACCTGCCAATGGAACCGGTGGTTCTACATTTTCTACAACCTGCCCCTGGATAGTCCATTCCCTATCGTCAGCGAGAAGATCTACCCCGGGCTGTTTAGCGGCATACTTTTCTACGACCAGATTGTCGTTTTCAGGTGAACCGGCAGCCCATAAACTAGGTCCTCCTCCCATCAAAGCACTGCTCAGCGAAACAAATAAAAGCGAACGCTTTAAAACTTTTTGATTAGATAACAGATAAAAACCTGTGTTCTTCATAATGTTATTATTAATAGTTGATTAAATTCATTTTCTGTTTGTAGCAAAGGGTCATAATTTATTCGTAGATTAACGACTGTTCTTATAACCCTGTTTGAACTGTGATAATTTTTACTATCTCCTAATAGCCCTCCTTTCTTTAATTTAGATTAACATTACTGAGGGCGAAATTACAGTTACCACAAAATTCAATAGGAGCAAATCAGATTTAACAGAAGATAATATTGTACTTGAAGGGATAAAAATTGGTTTTTATAGGGATAAGATTGTACTAAGCCGATCATAAACAAATAATTAACAAGGCATTAGCAAAATACATAATAATACTATAGTCCTAGGAGAACTATGTTAATATGGGCAAATATAACGTATTTTTATTCATTTTTCTAATAATACCCTATAGTTCTATCTAAAAGACGTGATACAAATATGTTATAGATTGTATATATTATATAACATATATGCACAAATGAACTTTAGGTTAAATCTGGAGTAGTTATAAAGAAAAACAAGCCTTTTCCAAGACGACTATCCATAGGAATAAACTTATTGACTGGTCTGAAAAATGAATTTTGATAACATAGTTCTCCTAGTACTAAGGCTCAAAATTATAAAGATGATACGAATTACAAATTTGATAATATTATCAATCCTTTTCTTTGTTTTCCAGGTAAGCGGAATAAACTTTCCAGACTTTTGGTTTGAACACATAACAATAGCCGATGGATTATCCCAAAACTATATTACAGATATTAAACAGGATAAGGACAGACTCATTTGGATCGGCACTAAAAACGGACTCAATAAATACGATGGCTACAAAATGACCATATACAATCATATACAAAATGATTCGACATCAATTCCTAATAATTACATCTCCTACATATATCAGGACTCTAAAGACAATCTTTGGATCGGAACAAATACAGGCCTATGCAAATACATTTCGGAAAAAAACTGTTTCGAACAATTCAACTTCGAAACCACGGATAGCCCACATTCCAACTACAACATCTCCTCTCTTTTTGAGGACAGAAATAATACTTTATGGATCGGAACAGAAGAAGGGTGTCTGATTTCATTCGACCTAAACACAGAAGGACTCAAAATATATAGAGCTTCTCAGGGAATCAAGGCTATTGAGCAGGACAAAAGTTCTTTACTGATAAGAGGAAGAAATAAGGGTATCATGCACTTCGATCCTATCGAAGAAACCTTTTATCAAACTGCAATCGACTCAACATTCAATTCTGAGACAGTCACAACCATTGCTACTGATCCAAAAGGAAATTTTTGGATAGGTACACAAAGTCACGGCTTTTATCTATACGGGAAAAACCTTAACAAACTATCCGGACAGACCATTCTGGACATTCATTTTTATAAAGATACTTTTGCCTTGTTAGGAACTGAAGAAGAGGGTCTTGCTTGCTACAATATAGATACTGACGAATTTCAATATATAAACAATACACACGAAAATGTAAATCTCAATTCGGAAGGAATCACTTCATTATATGTAGATTCCACACAAACAATATGGATAGGAACGATCAATGGTGGAATAAATAAATTTGATCCGAACCGGAACAGGTTTGTACACTTGTCGCTTTCACCCAAGTATAATACGCCTTCTACTATCCATTGTGTTTTTGCATTGGAGACATTGGATAATCAATCAATATTAGCCGGATTAAATACAAAAGGAGTCTATTCGCTGGATAGCAGAACTTATAAAATTGACAATACTGCTATAAACCAAATAGCCCCTCAACTAAGCGAAACAACAATCAATACCATTCTGAAAGATAGCCGGGGTTTATTGTGGCTGGGCACTTACAAAAAATCGCTAATCATATCCGGTCCCAGAAACTTAACCGAACCAATAAACAAACTAATAGAAAAGAGTTTACCCCCGTCAAGCTCAATCAAATATTTGTATGAAGATTCTCAACACAGAATATGGATAGGAACAGATAACAGCGGACTGTTCTGCTACGATCCCAAATTGCACACTCTTCCCGGGAATACGAAAGAACTAAAAAAATACATTTATCCCAATCTGATAACCTCTGTTATTGAAGACGACAATCACCAGCTCTGGGTAGCAACAAACTGTGGACTATATTTATACGATCCGGAAGAGGATTCTTTTACAAGAAATTTTCTCGCCAACCAAGAACAACCCTATTCACTAGCAAACACTATTATCCCGATCTGCCCAATCCAGGATACGCTTTGGCTTGGAACACGGCAAGGGCTCATCAAATATTCACACAAAGAACAAAAACATCGAATATTTCAGGTGGAAGACGGACTGCCAAGCGAAAGTATCAAAGGCTTATTGCATGACGAACCGAATAATAAACTCTGGATATCGACCGATCGCGGACTCAGTTGCCTGAATCTGTCTTCTTACCAATTCATAAACTTCGGACTAAAAGATGGAATTGTCGGAACTGAATTCAATGATATGAGTTTCGAAAAAGGTACCGACGGAACTTTCTTCTTTGGTTGTGTAGACGGAATATACTGTTTCCGTCCGGATCAAATAAAAATGAATCCTTATGCCCCTGGGGTTATCATTACTCACTACCGGTTATATGATGATTCCCCCCAAAATAAAACAAATGGGGATATATCACGTATCCCTGTCCCTTCAAACAAAGAGATAACAATCCCATTTAAACAGTCTATTTTCAGTATAGACTTCGTTGCACTCAACTATACAAACACACCTAAAAACCAATACGCCTATAAATTAGAAAATTACGACAATAACTGGCACTATGTCGGGACACAACACATGGCAACCTATACGAATTTAAATCCCGGCACTTATCTGTTCCGGGTTAAAGCCTCCAACAACGACGGTGTCTGGAACGAAAAAGGAGCCTCTCTGAAAATAACGATACTTCCTCCCTGGTGGCGAACAACATGGGCTTATTTTATCTATACAATAATAATCGGAGGTATTATTTTTATTTCAATCAGAATTTATACCAATCGGTTGAAAATGCAAAATCAGCTTAACAGGGAACAGTTCGAACGGGCACAACTAGAAAAATTAAACCAGTTAAAATCACAGTTCTTTTCCAATATCACCCACGAATTCAGAACGCCATTAACGCTTATTATCAGCCCTTTGGAAGCCATAAGTAATACTAAAGGCAGAGTTTCCCTCCGAGAGAATTATCTCACTACAATAAAAAACAATGCTTATAAACTACTGGACTTAGTGAACAGGCTTCTGGATTTTTCAAAAGTAGAGTCCGGTTGCTTCACCTTTAATCCGATTAATATAGACATTATATCTTCCATTAAACACGGTGTTGCATACTTCCAGCCTTTAGCCGGAGAGAAAAATATTACACTCATCTTTCATGCCGACAAAGATGATTTTGTCTGCTCTATCGATCCCAATATTATAGAAAAAATACTATACAATTTAATTTCAAACGCCATAAAATATACTCCTGAAAATGGGACAGTAGAAGTTTGTGTTACACTGGAAAAAGGTAATTTATTAAGCCTCTCGGTAAAAGACACAGGGAAAGGAATTCCCGTTAATAAGCAAAAGGTTATATTCGATCGCTTCTACCAGTTAGACGGAGATATACCTAATGGTACCGGTATCGGCCTGTCATTAGTGAAGAGTCTGGTAGAGTTACATCATGGAAGTATCGATATGGAAAGCGAAGTGAATAAAGGTACAATATTCACCATTCACATCCCTTATAAAAATGCAACAACAAATGAAGTAATAATTATCCCGACAGTTGAGAAGAACAATCGACCTAATAAAGAAAAAGACCGGGCATATCTAACGAAAATGCTGAACGAACAGGATATTCAGGAAACCAATTCAAGTTTCCCAACCATATTGATAGCAGAAGACAACCATGATCTCCGGGAATTTATTAAGAGTATTCTGAATAATAAGTATAACGTAATAGAAGCGGAAAATGGAGCCATAGCACTGGATATAGCGCGAAAAGACAGTCCGGATATTATTATTTCCGATATTCTGATGCCAGAAATGGATGGAAAGCAACTTTGTGTACAAATCAAACAGGACATACAAACTTGCCACATCCCTTTCATTATGATAACAGCTTTGAGTTCGGAAACCGACCAGATAGAAGGCTTAACAGTCGGTGCTGATGATTATATCACCAAACCGTTCAATCCGGAAATTTTAAAAACAAAAATCAAGAACGTATTAAAAAGTCGGGAGCTTATATCCCGCCGCTATGCAACATTGTCCGCTCTAGAACCGGAAGAATTTGTAACAGAAGATAAAGATGCAACCTTTCTACTGGAAATCATCGAATTCATAAAAGCAAATGTATCCAATCCGGATTTAAAAGTAGATGACCTATCTAAAAATGCAGGCATGAGCCGAAGTCCATTTTTCAAAAAGCTAAAAAATCTTACCGGAAAAACTCCAAACGATTTCATTCGTGACATCCGTTTAAACCAAGCAGCCAAACTTTTATTGAAAAGTGATTTAAACATCACTGAAATTGCTTATCAAACAGGATTCACTTCTCCGAAGTATTTCAGGGAATGTTTCAAAAAACAATTTGGAGAATCCCCCAGCCAATATATTGAAAACAAAAAAAGCCTCCCCGGGAAATAACCTGGGAGACTTTTTCTGATATTGATTTTAAGCTCGTAACTATTCAGCGAACCGTAACCCTTTCAGCTTATCCCATGCACCACGGGTAAAGTCCGGGATTTCGACCGGGGCGCCTCCATTCTTCACGGATGTTTCCGTCAGTTCGGTCAGGCAGGACCATTCGGCTGCATCATATACATCCTGATCCAGCGGCAAACCGTTACGCAGACAGTAAATAAGGCGATAATCCATAATAAAGTCCATACCGCCATGGCCTCCTACTTTCCGGGCTTTTTCTCCGACCTCTTTAGTTATCGGATGTTCATACAAAGCCATGATAGAATCCATTTGCACCTTACTCAGGAATTCGTGTGCTTCAGGCTCCAGCGCAATACCTTCTACGGGATATTTCTGGGCAAAACCTTTCGTTCCGCTAACAACATGATGGCGGTCGTACGGACGTGGACTGGTTACATCATGCTGAATCAGAATAGTCTTTCCTTTCTCCGTCTGAATCAATGTGGTATTCATGTCACCTACTTTATAGGTCTGTTTGGCTTCTTTCGAATCGGCTCCGAAAGTTTCTTTGGCATATTCAGTCATCCCGACCTGTTTAGTGGACATGGATACCAGATAATTCATTTTATCCCCTCTGTGAATATTCATAATCTGACAGATCGGCCCCAATCCATGGGTCGGATACGGATTTCCGGTATGTTCCTCGTTATATTTCAAACGCCACATTCCCTGATAACCGCCCTTTTCACTCGGATAGAAATTCAATGAACGCAAGTCATGGATGTAAGCCCCCTCCCCATGGATCACCTCACCGAATACACCCTGTTGAGCCATATTCAAGGTAGCCATTTCAAAGAAGTCATAACAACAGTTTTCAAGCATCATACAGTGCTTACGAGTCTTTTCTGCCGTATTAACCAACTGCCAGCATTCATCGATCGACATGGCAGCAGGAACTTCTACAGCCACATGTTTGCCATGCTCCATCGCATAAACAGCCATAGGAGTATGTTTCAACCAGTCTGTGCAAATATAAACCAGGTCGATGTCATCCCGTTCACAGATCTTTTTCCAGTCTTCCGAACCGGTATATTCATCGGCAGCGGGTAGTTTTTTATCCGTCAACGTTTTTTGCGCACTTTTCACGTAATCACTATTCAGGTCACAAAGAGCTTTCACCTCTACCCCTTCCAGGAAAGTAGAACGATAAACGGCTCCGCTTCCACGCATACCCAGACCGATATACGCAATACGTACTGTCGGGATAGGATCGCAAGACAAGTTCAAAACATCTACCTGCCCGGCAGGACGTTCTGGAGCTGGTGTCGGAATCATTTTAACCTGCGCCACCGACTGATTACAGGTAAAACCGGCTAATACAGCCAGTAAAAACAATGAATAAACAATTCTTCTCATAAGTATTTTAAATATATAAAGTGCGAATAAGTTAAGAAAAGCGGGCCATCCTTCATACCGGATGGCCCGGAACTAAGGTTAATTAATACCCTGGATTCTGATCGTCTTTCAGAAGCGGGTTCAAGTCCATTGCATTTTGAGGTATAGGCATCAGAAGGATACGGTCGTTCCATTTCTTTTCGATCAGTTTATATCCGTTCGGAGCATATGTAATTCCATTCATAGCCTTCTGCCCATAGGCCGAACCATAACGGCGGATATCATCATAACGATGTCCTTCGCCGGCCAGTTCTATACGGCGTTCATTACGTACAAATTCCAAAGCTGCATCTTTTGAAGGCATGGTAGCCGGCACATTCGGCATTCCGCAACGGTCACGCAGATCATTCAATGCAGCTTGCACTTCACCATCCCAACCAGAATTGACAATACGGGCTTCAGCGAAAGTGAGTAACACTTCGGCATAACGGATGACAGGATAATCATCAGAACTGTTATAATCGTTATATGGACTCAATGCCACCATTTTACGATAGCTATATCCGCTCCATGACTCATTTCCGTCCAGTCCGGCTTTAGTCGGATCCCATCTGTAATAGAACGTGCCGCCTTTAAAGTCAGTTTCGTGCCAACCCTTGAACGGGAACTGGATAGAAGCATACAAACGGCTGTCACGGTTACGGAACTCCTGCATATAAGCAAATTTTGTAAGATCCATAGTCGGAACCTTTGCTATATAGGCTGCCTGGTCCAAACCATCCACCTCAGCATTAATCACCTCGAAATTTGTTTTACGAGTTTCCATCGGGATCAACGAACGGACTGTCTTGCCATCAATATCCCAATAGGCATCCACCAGGTCCTGCATCGGTTCGAATGAAGAGTATCCTGATCCCATCTGGCTGGGACGGATATACGTATAACGCGCCCAGTCATTGTTATTATCGTCATTCATGTATTCACGGGTCTGGATATACTCAGGATTGGAAGGAGAAGCATTGTCATGATGCCAAAGCGCTTCATAGCTGAACAGTCCTTTTGCAAATTTGTCCTTATCGATACCTTTTGCTTCAAAATCAATGAACTGGCCTAATTCTTCCGCTTCTTTTCGCTGTGCTTCATTCAAAGACGTCACACGGAACAATGAATGGTGTCCCTCCTTAATAATGGTGTTAGCCGAAGCCTCAGCCTCCGTATAATTACCGAAATACAGTGCGGCACGTGCACGCAAAGCCAAAGCGGCAGCACGTGTGATACGTCCGGTCTCCTCTGTATAACCACCGTTGTATTTGTCCGGCAGGACAGCAGCGATAGCAGCCAGTTCATCCAGGATAAAAGACTGCACTTTATCGACCGGGTCACGCGGAACGTTCGGAGCATCATATTCCATCACCGTTGTTACGACCGGCACTTTTCCGAATTTAGTTGTCAGATCCAGATAAGCTTGGGCACGGAAAAAACGAGCTTCCGCCTTCATCCTTTCTTTCAGGGTTTCGTCCATTTCACAGTTATCCACCTTCTCCAGGAAGTTGTTTACAATACGAACCGTACTGAAATTATATCCACGGTCTTCCGCCGTACTCAGTTCACTTTGCTGGATAGATTCGTACGGGCCTTCCCAGGGTTTATGGCTATGGGCATTATCCGTACACATCTCATCCCAGATATCAAAACCGTTACCTTGTGCATAACAAGCATTCAAACCGTACCATGCATCTTTCTCCGATGTCCAGAAACTTTCTGCCGATATATCGGATGGCGGAATCACGTCCAAATCACAAGCTGTAAAAGAGGCAGTTATCAAGCCAAACACTGCCCATTTCTTTATATTTAGATTTACCATTACTCTTACTTAATTTTAAATTATTGAATCGATTAAAAAGATACGTTCACGCCGAAAGCAACCGACTTGGTTCCTAACGAACCGATACCACGTCCGGAAGAGGCTTCAGGATCGAAATCTTTCATCACATGATCGGCACGCAATGTAAACAGGTTTTCACCGGTCAGGAAAAATTTCAAAGAAGACATTCCCCATTTGGAAATGAGATTAGACGGAACACGATAGCCCAGAGAAATAGTCTTGATACGGAAATAGTCTGCATCAAACAATTGGTAATCTGAGAAATACTGATTATAATCATCCAGACTGTGTCCGCCATAAATACGGGGATAAACAGCACGCGGGTTCGGATTCTCCTCCGTCCAGCGTCCCAGATGGAACTTACGCGGGTTTGAGTTCAACATAAAAGCAGAAACCTGTTCAGATTCAAAACCAGCCATTGTTCCGGATACACCTTGTCCAAAAATAGAAAGCTCGAAGTCTTTATATTGCAGATTCAAATTAATACCATATGTAAAGTCAGGCACATCTTTACCGATAATCGTACGATCTTCTCCGTTAATGGCACTACCCCATTCTACATTCTCGCGTTGCGGAACATACTTGATATCACCGGCTTTCGGTTTACGACCGTAAGTATAATAATGACCGGCATCGATCTCCTCCTGTGTATACAACCCGTCTGTTTTCAATCCGAAGAAAGAACCGATCGACTCGCCTTCACGTAGGATATAACGTATCTTGTCACCTCCATTCTGGATAATATCATCAGATTCACCCATGTCTTTGATCTCATTATGGTTGGTTGCAATATTGGCACTTACCATATAAGAGAAATCACCGAACGATTTGCGATGCGTCAAAGCCAACTCAAAACCACTGTTACGCACCTTTGCAATATTTTGCGAAGGGTTAGACCAGATACCCGTTTCTAACGGCACATTGTAACTCAGTAAGATATCACTGGTATTCTTCACATAGTAATCAGCAGTTAAACTCAGTAGTCCGTTGAAGATATCGAAGTCGACACCTATATCGGTCAAGGCAACCGTTTCCCAACCTAATTTCTCGTTTGCCGGTTTCGATTCCAATACTCCCTTTACCGCTTCATTATCGAAGTTATAATCTGCACCATTATTATACAGCTGGAAATAATCGTAATTACCTACGTTATTAATATTACCCAACGTACCCCATGAAGCACGGACTTTCAGGTTATTGATCCAATCGATCTGTTGCATGAAGTCCTCCTGGTTGATACGCCATCCGGCAGAGAAAGACGGGAAGATCCCCCAACGGTTATCTTTATGGAAACGGGAGGAAGCATCCGCACGCAGGTTGGCTTCAAACAGATAACGATCCAGCAGGCTATAATTCAAACGACCGAAATAAGAAAGGATCTTATATTCTCTCAGCGGCGTACCATACGAATTCTGGTCCGGTTGATCTTTGCTGATCTCTCCACCGGTCGTCATATCTTCCAGATCATCCGTTACAAAATCTTTCCATTTTGCATAAAGACGTTCATATTTATAATGTTCGTACGAGGTACCGGCCAGTATACCGATATTATGTACTTTATTCGACCAGTCGTAGCGGGCTGTCAATGTATACATGGTCCGGTTTTCACTCTGCCAGAACATATTCATTTCATTTGTATACACACCGGTTCCAGGGATTTCAGCACCTGTTTCAAAATTCTTTACATTATCCTGCAAAGCGGTATACCCTCTTGATTTACTTTCCCATCCTTTGAATGCACCTTGTCCGGAGATCACCAAGCCTTTAACAGGTTTAAGATCGAATCCCAGATCGATCATTGTATTATCGGTCTTACCGTCCGACCAATTATTCTTGCTCAGGGCACGCAACGGGTTACCGTTCATAAACGACTGGGTAGCCGCCTTTCCTCCGGCAATGGAACCCCATTCACCGTTCGACTGCTGCGCAACCATCGTAGAAGGTACCATCAGGAAATTTCCGATCGAAGCAACTCCATGTTCCGTTTTATTAGTACTACGGATAAACTTCACGCCCGATTTCAATGTCAGCCATTTTGTTACATCGGCAGCCACATTGATATCCAGATTATAACGCTGTGAGCTTTGTCCCGGCATGAACTTATCATCATACAGATACCCCAATCCGGAGAAGAAACGTACTTTATCGCTACCACCGCTAAAATTCAACGAATGCTGTGTGGTAACCACCGGATTATCGAGCACCAGGTCCGCCCATTTCGTATTTGGATAATAATCCGGTTTCGAACCGTCCCGGAACCACTTGATCTCATCTTCCGAATAAGCGGCATTTTTACCATTGCTTGCATCACGATTATAGAATGCTTCGTTCAACAAGGTCGCATAATCCCATGAATCGAGTACGTCCGGCAGATAAGTCGGCATCTTCATTCCGACATAGCCGCTGTAAGAAACATTCATCTTTTCTTTCTGACCGCGTTTAGTTGTAACCAATACTACACCATAAGCGGCACGTGAACCGTAAATTGCAGAAGAAGAGGCATCTTTCAGGAAAGAGATAGTCTCAATACTGTTCGGATCCAGGTTTGAAAACAAGTCGGCATCAGCAATCGCACCATCGATCACATATAAGGGAGAAGAAGTACCCAGGTTACCGCGACCACGGAAATTGATTGAAGGTGTCGAACCCGGACGGGAAATAACCGTTACACCGGGAACCGTACCCTGGACAGCGGCCAACACATTTGTCTGTACACGGTCTTTGATTTCTTCCGAACTGATCGCAGCTACCGAGCCGGTCAGGTTCACTTTCTTTTGTGTACCATAACCTACAACCACTACTTCATCCAGTAATTCAGAATCTTCTTCTAAAATAACATTAACCGAAGTCTGACCATCTTTCAATGTAATATTTTTTGTTGTATAGCCAATATAAGAGATAAGCACGTGCTTATCTCTTCCTGACAGTGTCAGGACAAAATTACCATCAAAATCGGTTACAGTTCCGTTTGTCGTACCGGCTTCCACCACGCTGGCCCCGATAACAGGCTCGCCATGCGCATCTTTCACGACACCTTTGATCGTAACACTTTTCTGCTGCTGCGTCGTATTCACTGACGATGTACGTGCAATCCCCCCTTCGGATGATTTTGAAACCACGATCTGATTATTTACAATACGGTAAACGTATCCTGTATTCTTGAACATATGGTTCAATACAACATCCAGAGAAGCATCGGTAACATCGATTGAAATCTTCTTACCCAGATTAATCTGGTCATCATTATAAAAGAAAGTATAGCCGCTCTCTTTCTCTATTTCTGCAATCACAGACGACAGAGGTGCGTTACTTTTCTTCATGGTAATTTGATAGACTTGTGCAAAAGCCGAAATAGGAACCAGGCCTATCGCACCTACCAGAAACAATTGTGTGATCTGTTTTTTGAATTGTTTACAGAACACATCTTTCAACAAAATAACTCGTTTGTTCATATTAATAATTAGATAAAATAAATATGCATTTTTCTTTCTCTTTATCAGCCAGTATTCCTACTGTCTCTCATTATCCGGTTTGTTTGTTTTTCATATATCCCTGATTTAAGTTTAACATAATTATTTATTAACCTTCTCATACAAGACAAAGCTGTCTCCTTTTTTACGATAAGCAACCGGAGAACTCTTGGATATGATATCCAGCAAAAGTTCCAACGATTCATCATGAATAGAAAAGGTAAAACTATATTTACCGGCCAGTTCAGACGGACATTTTATACTTATGCCATACCAGCTTTCCAGACGGGGAAGGATCATTCCCAACTTTTCATTTTTGAAATTTGGCCTCCCTTCCCTGCGCCAGGATGAATACTGATCGGCATTTACTTGCATGATTTCGGCTTTTCCGCCCATCACATAAGCCAGTTTTTCATCAGGCTTAACCAGTAAGACATCACCTTTCTCCCGCTCTTTCTTTGTGCTTACTTCGACCGCCCCCTCTGCCAGAATCATTTCCGCATAAGAAAGGGAGTCAACACAAAAGACTTCGAAAGCAGTCCCCAATGCCTTTATATCCATACTTTTTGTTTTCACAATGAAAGGGTGTTCCAGATCATGGTGTACCTCGAAAAAAGCCTGCCCGGACAAAGAGACTTCCCGTCTTTCTCCGTCAAACGACTCCGGATAAGTTAATCTTCCGCCGGCATTCAACGACACATGGCTACCATCCGGCAGATAGAACGACTCCATCGACTGCCGGCCGGCACTTACCACATAAATAGTTTTCTCTTTTGTCCCGCTTTGTCCTATCAACCAGGAGCCAACCGAAATAAGCAGAGCCAGAGAGGCCGCTACCGCATATTTCATCCAATAGTTCCGACGGGTATTATAAGGATGTATCTTCCGCATAACCCGGCCCAGCACCCGCTCTTTAGCCACAGGACTAAGAAACGAATCTCCCGGTTCATTCCACTATTCTTTCAAATGGCGTAAAACAGGTTCCCGACCGGCCAGAAATTCTTTTTCCTTATCAGTCAGTCCGCCTGCCAGGGCCTTTTTTATAATATCTTCTTCTTTCATTTCCTTCATATCTAACACTAAATACTCCAAATTCAGAGTTATCCCCCAGAAGAATATCAAACTTTTTTTATTTTAACAAAACCGACTCTCTCTCAAAGAGACTTTTGCTATTCTTCAATTCTTTTCTATCTTTGCAATAATCAATAAAGAAGCTAAATTGGATAATCAAACACTAATACTGGCATTAAAAAACGGTAGCGAGGAGGCCTTTACTTCTTTGTATCACAAGTATTGCGATAAAGTCTACAAGTTTTGCAGACTCTATTACACAAACGATTCTACCACCGAGGAAGTAGTACAGGAAGTATTTATCAAATTATGGAATATACGCAGTTATGTAAATGAAAATGAAAATCTGGAAGGATTACTGTTCATCATCACCCGGAATATGATTTTCAGCAATTCAAAGAAAAATTTCAACGAAACTTTCTATAAAATGTCTATCCTTGCAGCTTACGACAAGGCTTATGATATAGAAGAGGAATTGCATGCAAAAGATCTGCGGATTTATATTGAACGGCTGGTAAACGAATTGCCGCCCAGGCAAAAGGAGGTCTTTTACCTGAGCCGCCATGAACAACTTAGCTATAAAGAAATTGCCGAAAGACTCGATATTACCCCAAAGACAGTGGAAAGACACATCAATGAAGCGTTGAAATATCTGAAAAAGAATATTTACTTCCTGCAATTATTCCTTGCAGCATAACGGGTTATTTCCCTATTATCTCCTTCAGTTGCACCGGTTTATCCGTAGTGATAAAATCGACATTCTTTGCAACGAACGATTCCATTACAGCCGGATCGTCCACCGTCCACACATTGATAGTCAGGCCGGCATCTTTGGCTTCCTGAATCCATTCGGGATGTTTGTCAAAAACTTTATAATGATAATCCAGGCCGGAAAAACCTAATACCTTCAGGTCTGCCGGTGAAACTTCTCCACGAAGATAAGAAACCTGGGCACTCGGGGCACGGCGGATCAACTCCTTACAAATATTCATACTGAAAGAGATGTATTCCACCTGATCTTCCATCTGGTATTTCTGCACCAGATAAAGAATAGTTGCAACCGCTTTATCTTCATTCACGACTCGTTTATGAGGTTTGATTTCAAGAATAAGCTGAGTTCCCTGATTTTTCTTTCCCTGTATCAGGTATTCTTCCAAAGTCGGTAACGTTTCTCCGTTTTTCAACTTCAGGTCTTTCAGTTGTTCATAGAGAGAAGTTTCTATACAAAAACCCTGAATACTGTCATCATGATTAACAACCGGAATGCCATCAGCCGTTATAGACACATCGAATTCAGAGCCATACGCTCCAACCTCATGAGCCTTGTTCAAAGCCGTAACCGAGTTCTGAGCAGAACCTTCATAATCCCAATACCCACGGTGGGCAATCACTTTTGTCTGGGAATAAACGCTACTTGCACATAAGAACAGGACAAGCAGCATAGTAAACATTGATCTTTTCTTCATCTTATCGAATATTATGTATTAGAATCCGTAGCAAACAACATTGTATAACGAAGGTGTAAACTTACTGAATCTGATTGGATTCTAAAAACTTCAACCATAAAAAAGTGCACCGAAAGAGTTATTCACTCTTAAGATGCACCTTTCAATATCATTAGATTTATCTGTTACTTCTTGTTTTCTTCAATCCACTTGCGTGCATTTACGAAACCTTCGATCCACGGAGTCACTTCGTCACCCTTACGATCGGCAGGATAATGACCACACTGCCACGGGAACAAGGCACGTTCCAGGTGAGGCATCATAGCCAGGTGGCGTCCGTCATGCGAGCAAACACCGGCAACCGACCAGGGCGAACCGTTCGGGTTGGCAGGATAACCTTCATAGTTATATTTAAGTGCGATATGATATTCCTTCTCTTCGTACGGGAACCAGAATTTTCCTTCTCCGTGCGTGATCCAGATACCCAGCTTCTGACCGCTCATCGGACCGAACATGACTGAATGATTCTTCGGAATTTCCACAGAGATGAAGTTTGATTCCAACTTGTGAGAATCGTTATGCAACATCTTATGTTTCTTTTCATGTTCCGGATAAACCACTCCCAGCTCTGCCATCAACTGGCAACCGTTACAGATACCCAGACTCAGTGTGTCAGGACGTGCATAGAAGTTATCCAATGCTTTCTTAGCCTTTTCGTTGTACAAGAAACCACCGGCCCATCCTTTGGCAGAACCCAACACGTCAGAGTTGGAGAAACCACCACAGAACACGATCATATTCACATCTTCCAATGTTTCGCGTCCCGAAGCCAGGTCGGTCATGTGAACGTCTTTCACATCGAAACCGGCCAGATACAATGCGTAAGATGTTTCACGTTCACACTGGCAACCCTTTTCACGGATTACAGCAGCACGGATACCACTCTTACCTTTACGGTCGGGAGTCAGACCGTAATCAGCCAGCTTACCGGTGAAGTTCTTACCGTACTTAAATTCCAGCGGCTGCATCTTATAGTTTTCGAAACGGTTGCCTGCGCATACGCTACCGCTCTGCTTGATATCCAGCTTGTAAGACGATTCGTACCATACGTCACGCATATAGTCGATACCGAAATGATATTGAACACCTTCTTTTTCCACCAGGATATGACGTTCGTCGGTCGGTTTGGCAATAACCGCACAACCAACACCAGCTTCTTCCATCAATTTCTCGAAAACCTTCTTGTCTTTCACCTGAACCAGGATACCCGGATTTTCAGCAAACAGGATCTTCACAATGTCTGTTTCAGACAGCTTATCCAGATTGACTTCCAGACCGCCTTCTACATTTGCGAAACACATTTCAAGCAAGGTTGTGATCATACCACCGGCAGAAATATCGTGTCCGGCAAGGATCAGGCCCTTTTCGATAGCATCCTGAACTGCATTGAAAGCATCAGCGAAATATTCGCTATCCTTTACAGTCGGCACTTCATCACCCAACTTGTTCAAAGTCTGTGCAAAAGCGGAACCGCCCAGCTTCATCGTATCGAACGAGAAGTCTATATAATATATGTAAGAGTTCTTTTCGTGAGCCAATACCGGAGAAACAATCTTACGGATATCGCTTACCTCAGCACCGGCAGAAATAATTACCGTACCCGGAGCAATCACCTTATCGTCGCCATATTTCTGTGTCATCGACAAAGAGTCTTTACCTGTCGGGATATTGATACCCAGTTCGCAAGCAAAATCGGAAGCGGCCTGAACAGCAGTGTACAGACGAGCATCTTCCCCTTCGTTACGGCACGGCCACATCCAGTTGGCACTCAAAGAAACACCTGTCAGCTTATCTGCCAACGGAGCAAAGACGATGTTCGTCAACGATTCGGCAATAGCCATAACAGAACCGGCAGCCGGATCAACCATTGCCACCTGCGGAGCATGACCGATAGAGGTCGCGATACCAGCTTTTCCACGGTAATCCAATGCTACGGCACCCAAGTCACTCAACGGCAACTGCAATTCACCCTGACACTGCTGACGAGCGATCTTACCTGTTACGGAACGGTCCACCTTATTGGTCAACCAGTCCTTACATGCCACAGCTTCCAACTGAAGTACGTTTTCCAGATAATGATGCAGTTCCGATTCTTTGTAAACGACCGGAGCATATGTTTCTTCCACCGTATGATCCTTCATGATCGTTCTGGGCGGTTTACCGAACATATATTCCAACTTGATATCGATAGGCTTCACACCGTCAGCCTGCTCGAATACAAATTTCATATCGTTAGTCGTTTCACCAACCACATACATCGGAGAACGTTCACGGTCAGCGATACGTCTTACGCGGGCCACATCTTCTTCTTTCATCAGCAAGCCCATACGTTCCTGGCTTTCGTTACCTACGATTTCTTTAGCAGAAAGCGTCGGGTCACCGACAGGCAACTGGCTCATATCGATATGTCCGCCTGTAGCTTCCACCAATTCCGACAGACAGTTCAGGTGACCGCCTGCACCATGGTCATGGATAGAAACAACCGGGTTATTATCCGATTCGGCAATGGCACGGATCACATTCGATACACGTTTCTGCATTTCCGGATTAGCACGCTGCACGGCATTCAGTTCGATACCGCTGGTGTACTGCCCCGTGTTTACAGAGGAAACAGCGCCACCGCCCATACCGATACGATAGTTGTCACCACCCAGCAACACCACCTTTTCGCCCGGCTGCGGATCACCCTTTAGCGCATCACGCATATTAGCATAACCGACACCACCGGCCAACATGATTACCTTATCGTAAGCATATTTCTTATTATTTTCTTCATGCTCGAAAGTCAGCACCGAACCGCAGATCAGCGGCTGACCGAACTTATTTCCGAAATCGGAAGCTCCGTTTGAAGCCTTGATCAGAATCTGTTCCGGCGTCTGATACAACCAGGGACGCGGATCAAGCACCTTTTCCCATTCACGGGCACCTTCCGTACGCGGATAAGCAGTCATGTAAACGGCTGAACCGGCAATAGGCAAAGAAGACTTACCTCCGCCCAGACGGTCACGGATCTCACCACCGGATCCGGTTGCTGCCCCGTTGAACGGTTCAACCGTTGTCGGGAAGTTGTGTGTTTCAGCTTTCAGCGAGATAACCGATTTGATTTCTTTTACCTCATAAAAGTCAGGTTTGTCACCGCTTGCCGGAGCAAACTGTTCGATCATCGGCCCTTCGTTGAAAGCCACATTATCTTTGTAGGCAGAAACCAACTTGTTCGGGTTTTCTGCCGAAGTTTTCTTAATCAGATTGAAAAGAGAACTTTCTTTCTCTTCTCCGTCGATAACGAATGTACCGCCGAAGATTTTATGACGGCAGTGTTCCGAGTTTACCTGTGCAAAACCGTACACTTCGCTGTCGGTCAGCTTACGTTCCAGCTTCTGGCTTACTTCATTGAGGTAAGAAACCTCTTCGTCGCTCAAAGCCAATCCTTCTTTTTTGTTGTAAGCTGCAATATCCTCGATATAAACAATCGGATCCGGTTGTTTACTGATTGTGAAGATATCCTGGTTCAGGCCGTTGTAGATACGTTGCAACATCGGGTCGTGATCAGCTTCACCGGAAGAAACTGGGAAGTATTCTTCGATACGTGAGATACCGCTCAAGCCCATGTTCTGAGTGATTTCCACAGCATTGGTACTCCACGGGGTAATCATTTCCCGGCGCGGACCAACATACCATCCATCCAATGTTTCGGATTGGAGTGGAGCGGCTTCACTAAACAACCAAACGAGCTTTTGAACATCTTCAGGAGAGAAAGCATGTGCCGCCTCAACAGCCAGCACCGTCTTTGTTGGAGATTGAAAGAATAGAATCATATCGTCGATTTATTAAGATATTCCAATAACAGACTGCAAAGATAGTAAATATGTAGCAGATAAGAATATCCATCTTTACATTTTAGATTTAAAGTCCTTCTTTCAGAATCTTTTTCAGAGGCAGGAAAAAGCGTTCTATTAAACGTGAATCATCAGTTACTATTTCAGCTGTCGCTTTCATTTCATAAAAAACAGGCAGGCTTTTTCCATAATTGGTAATCAATCCGTCAGGGAAAACAATCTCTATCATATAATTATCTTCCGAAGGAACTAATGATACCGATGACAAACGACCATTTACAATACCGAACTCCTGATCCGGAAAATTCGTAAACCGCACGATTACCCGCTGTCCAACCTTCACTTTTCCCGAACGTTGTAACGGCAACAATGCCCGTCCCATCCAACTTTCACCTTCTTTTGGCACAATACGGGCAAAAATATTTCCAGATGAAAGATACTGGTTCGGAGCCTCCTGTAAAAGCAGCTGCACCTTACCTTCCGCCGGAGCCATCAGACAATAAGCCATCTCCCAACTATGGATCGACGCCAGTAACTGGCCTACCGAAGCCCGGTAATCGCGAGCTGAAATATCTTTCGATGCCAAACTCATATAAGCCGACTGAATATCACCCAACAGCCACATATCCTGTAACAAATAATAATTCAACCGTTCCGGTTCTTCTTTATAACGCGCCAACAATTTTTTCAAACGAAACACATCATCCGTCTTTGCTGTATTTTCAATAACAGCCAGTGGAGCACCGGATTTTACTTCCTGACCATTCGATACATACAGTTCACTTATCTTTCCTGACGAACGTGCAACCACCTCCACTACAGGTTCACGGCTTGTCAGTGTCATCTCCGTCTCCACCATATCCGGATAAGTAAAAAAATAACTGCCCACAAGAAGCGCCAGTACCACAATAAACAATATTGTAATCCCCCACCGTACAATCCAGGCAGGGATTTGTCCCATCACCTCTTGTACTTCTTCACTGCGTAATTCTATTTCCTTATTCTCCTTACTCAACTCTCTTTAATTTTTAATTTTCAATTCCCAAGTTCTAACTGATTCTTCACCAGTTTATAATAAACGCCCCGCCGTGCAGTCAACTCTTCATGTGTCCCTTCTTCAACAACCCGTCCTTTATCAAGTACCACGATATTATCCGCATCCCGCACCGTACTTAACCGATGTGCCACAACAATCACTGTCTTACCTTTATAAAACAGATGAAGATGCTCCATAATCTCCCGCTCATTATTCGCATCTAACGCATTTGTTGCTTCATCAAAAAAGATAAACTCAGGATTTTTATACACAGCCCGGGCGATCAGGATTCGTTGTCGCTGTCCCTGACTCACCCCGTTTCCCTCCATACCAATCTTTGTATTATACCCCAACGGCAACGAATCAATAAAGTCCCTGATATTAGCAACTGTCACAGCATGCAACAGCCGTTCCTTATCAATTACTTCCACACCAACAGCAATATTCTTAGCGATCGTATCCGAAAAGATAAAACCATCCTGCATCACACATCCGGTATGAGCACGCCAGACATGCGGGTTGATATTTTTCAAAGATAAGTCACCTATTTTAATACTCCCTTTATTAGGATCATAAAAACCTAGTAACAGCTTAATCAGTGTTGTCTTACCACTTCCGCTTGCTCCGACAACCGCCGTCACTTTATGTTGTGGAATCCTCAGATTGATATGATCCAAAACATAATCCCGATCTGCCCCATCATAGCTGAAACTCAAATCCTCAATATATAAAGTCCGGTTTTCCGGTAAAACATTTACTTTCAGAGCTAAGGTTTGTTCCTCGTCTTCTCGTTGATGAATCTCCCCCAAACGCTCCAAACTAATCTTTGCATCTTGAAATGAACGTGCAAAGCCGATAAACTGTTCAATCGGTGAAGTCAACTGTCCTACGATATAAGTTAGCGACATCATCATTCCCAACGTCATCTCACCTGAAACAACAGCCCTTGCAGCAAGAAAGGAAATAAGGATGTTGGTAGTTTGATTAAAAAATACCGATCCTAATTGTTGATATTGCCCCAAAGCTAATCCTTTAATACTGATCTTAAATAATTTCACCTGAATTCGCTCCCATTCCCAACGTTTTTCCGTCTCACAGTTATTCAGTTTGATTTCCTGCATAGCTGTTATCAGTTGAAACAAGTTACTCTGTTCACCAGCAGCTTGCGCAAATCGTTTGATATCCAATTCACGACGGTATTTCATAAAAGCTAAAATCCATGCGACATACAATCCGTTTCCTAAAAGAAACAACCCCAATATCGTCAAATTGTAATAAGCCAAGACAAAACCAAAAACAATAAAATTGACAAAAGAAAATAATGTATTGATAGAAGAGCCAGTCATAAATGTCTCAATCCGTTTATGATCGCCAATACGCTGCATAATATCTCCGACCATCTTTGTATCAAAAAAATGAAGGGGCAAGCGCATCAATTTTGCCAAAAAATCAGAGATCAAAGCGATATTGATCCGGGTATTCATATGCAGCACAATCCAGCTGCGTATAAAACTAACAGATAGTTGAGCAATAAAGATAACAAATTGAGCTATCAATATCAGAGTGATATAATTTAGATTCCCGTCCCGGATTCCTGAGTCAACCAGGACTTGTGTTAAAAAAGGCATGATGAGTTGCAGAAGACTAGCTGTCAACATGCCCAATATTAATTGGAATAATTCCCGTTTATAAGGGGTTAAATAGCGAAAAAAGAAAAGAAGACCTTTACGATCTTTCATATCATTTTCAAGTTCATGGAACTTAGGCCCAGGTTCCAACAACAAAGCAGTTCCTGTGTCTCGTCCTTCAATCGAGGTACTAAACCAACAACGTCCTAATTCCACTTCATCATAAACCAAACGCTTACTTGCCGGATCTGCAATATAATATTTCCCATTTTTTATTTTGTAACAAACCACAAAATGCCGTTGGTTCCAATGTAAAATGCATGGTAAAGGCATTTCAGCACGAAGCTGCTCCAATGTGATTCGTGCCCCTATCGTCCGAAAACCAATTGTTTCTGCAGCATCACTAATCCCCAACATGGAAACTCCTTCACGCGTAATGAAAGCATGTTCACGCAAATATTGCAACGAATAATTACGACCATAATATTTTGCGATCATTCGAAGACAGGTAGGACCACAGTCTACCGTATCCAACTGACTATAATAAGGAAACGGTTTTATCATAATTTCAATTTATCGACCAAAGTATCTTTATTTCTAACGTATTTTCAAGTCCAAAAAATATTTCAAATCAGCTACTTTATAATCAACTGGTAACTTATATCCGTTAACCAAAATGGTAGGTGTCTCATTTAAACCAGTTTCTAAAATCCATTTCTCATGACTCTCATATTCTCTTTTAGACTTTTCATCAATCAACACTCCGTATTTAACAAAAAAGTCTTCTTTCATCTTTTTGCCTCCGCGATACCAATCGTGAATAATCTCAGAAGCCACACCCAGTTCATTATTTAAGTAAGCAGATATCAGATAGCGGTTTGTATCTTTTAAGTCATTGTTAAAAGAAGAAAATACATATTGTACAAAAAACTTATTATTATCTGTTGTGATCAGAAAGTCAGAGACCTGTTCATGAACAGCAGAACAAGGATTACAATAAGGATTCGTCAAGATTGTTATCTGCAAATCAGCGTGTGGATTTCCCCACTTAATATGCGAAATATCTTTACTTACATCAAATCTCTGTTCACTTTTCAATAATACAAGAAACACATCCTCTCTGGCTTTCAGACTATTCATTTTTTGAACAACCAGACCTATCCTACTATTTTCACTTAACAGATATGACAAACGATTGAAAAACAGTAAAGGTATCAAATAGATACATGCAGCAAGAATAATAGGTTGCAAAGATAAAACCGGCCAGGAGATTTGTCCTAAAAGCAAATCGGATAGGAAAAGCACCCAGATAAGAACCTGAACAAACAAACAAAGCAAGCACCACTGCCGCTGTCTGACTTTCTGATACCAAACACTCCAAAAAGAATAAGGTAAGATAACTATATTTATTAAATACGCATACGGCAACAAACTGGCAGCAAAAAAAAGCACAAGAATATTAGAAATAAAATAACCTACTCCTATTTCACTCCAACTTATATTTGTCCCCCACAACTTAGACGCTTTCGTATCTAAGATATTATTACAATCCGATTGTTTAAAGAGTGTACATATTTTATCGCCATATTGACTATGACGATAAATTTGTTTTGACAATAATAAGCTACTGACAAAAATACCTAGCATATTTATGATCAAAAACAGATTCAATTTATAGTCAACGTATAATTCCTTCTGAACATAAACAACAAAAAACAACAAAAATAAAACAATCTTCAATAAGATATCAAGAGCATTTTCATACAGTGTTTTTCTCAAATGATCATGATAGTCAGGTTCTATAGAGTTTTCTTTATCAACTTCAGCAAGTAAAACAACACCAGACCATATTTTGACAAACTGCTCTAATGTAATAGAAATGGTCTTTCCATTCCAATAATAGTAAACAGAAGAAGGAGTTACTCTATATACAAGAATAAAATCGCTATGCGTATGAGCGACGAAAGGAGTCTGCAAAGCTAAAACTTGTGAATTCTCTTTTTGATCAAATCTCAATGCTACATTTTCCACTCCATAATCAGTCAACATCTTAGACAAACCATATAAGCTGTTTTTATAAGGATGTTCTTCAAAGTATTTATTAGAAAAGTTATTCGTATACTTTACATTCAACATTTTAAGAAACATCACAAAAATATTCTTCTCCACATACATCATGATTATTACATTTTCGAATGAATATCAAACATGTCTTTATTTAAAATCAACCCTTACGATTACCGGATTACTTTCTTCATCAATCTGGCTCAATATGTTTTTCACTTCATCGCTCAGGTTCTCTTTTCCACTATAAGTTGCTATAAATGTCTCAGCCGGACACAACATAAACATACTCTTCCCATCAGAAGAGATTATATCCGGCCAAAAAGGAACACCTCCATCCAGATCATTCAATAAACCAAATTGTTTAGGGATCGGCTGTTTTAATAACTTAAATACCTTTGTTTCCTTATTATACACAGCCTTGACGGAAGTGTTTGTATATGTTATCAAACGACCATTACGATACACAGAATGAATAAATGGTTCTGGAGCTAAGTCTCCAAATGTGAAAGCCAAATATATATATTTCTCTGAATCTATTACGCGATAAGAGTGAATAGATTCAGAATTATTATCACGAGGCTTATATCGGTCATAGTCAAGAACGTACCGAGGTATCAAACATAAAGAATCTGTATTTATCTGATAAATTGTATCAGAACGGAGTTGATGAAAATAAATATCTTTACCGGTCTTATATATTTTAGCATCCATTACCACAAACACAATATTTTCATTTTCATCCATTGGAATTGGATCACGGGACAACACATATACAGGTTTTTCAAATGAATCATCACTTAACATCCCCATATACTGATTATCTAAATAAGAGACTATCTCAAAAAAAAACAATTCTGGAGATACCTGTTGAAAATGTTGAGTATAATAGCCTTTTTCTAAGAAATTCTTTTTTATTGGTATATCTCGAATAAAATCTCCATTAGTACTATATTCCAAAATTGAAATATTACGATTTTTTATATACAACTTATCATTTGAAAAATCAATATCAACATCCCATATATGCACATATTCACCAGGACCACCACCTGGTTTTCCAATTTGAGAAAGAAATCTTCCAGATCCAGAAAATTTATACAAATTATTATCACAATACAAATAAAAATTGTCATTTCCAAAAAAAGATTTCTCAACATCAACTACACCAATCAACGATGTCGTATTTGTCTCCAAAAGAATATAATGGAGTGACTTTGCATAATCGCTTAACTTCTCCACTTGATACTCTCCGTTATTTACGCATGAAGCCAAAGGTAAAATTTCTACATTATTCACCTTTGGCTCTTCTTTATCCTTACAAGCCATTAATAAAAATAAAAGAATGAACTTGATAGAATATTTCATCAGATTTTTCCTTGGCATGCACTAATTGCTTCTGAACAATTACAACACCACCAACCAGTTGGCCCAGCTCCACTCTCTGCACGAGATGCAGAGTTTGTACATCCCACAATCGATGAATCATAAGGGTTATTGTATGGTCCCCATGCACATACTCCATCACCACCAATATCACCATAACCACCGAGAACAAGCTTCATTTCTTGATCATCAAGTACTTTAGAAGCATTCAATCTAATTTTTGATAATCTTTTCATAAACAATAATTTTTATTTAAAAATTAAAAGGTAAAATCGCCCAACATTATACATTTCATTACGATAACAAAAATACAGAAGTTCTATCTAGAAACCTTCTCCTATCTGGGGAAATATGCTGAGCGCATACATATTCATAGCCAAACGTAATATATTTTATATCCAAACGCATTTTTGTATATCTCAAATCACGTATACTTAATAAAAGAAGATCTAACGATCTTTATTTGACGTACACTAATTTTATAGACCAAGTCACCTTGCAACAAAATCCAATATCCATCTTTATTATCTACTAATTGTTTAGCTAACGCCATATTTACGATAACCTGACGATTCACCCGAACAAAAGGCATACTCAAATGATTCAATATTTTACATAAAGTTGTTGCCACGGATAATGTACTTTTCTTTAATCGAAATCTTACTAAAGGCTTATCGCATTCTATTGCTAACAAATCTTCATATGAAGTCGTTATTAAACCTCCATTATAAGAACAAATAAAAGATTTTTCTTTAAAAATCAAAACATCCATAGTTTTAAAAGTTTTAAATGATTAGTAACTAATAATTCCCATATAAAAATTCATTGGAATATATTCATATAAGCAGTCTTAAATTTATCAAACGTATACCTCTTCAAAAACTTCTCTCGCCCATTAACACCATACTGTGTGAGCAACGATGGATTATTAAACAAATAACTTATTGCATTGACTAATTGAGATACATTTTCATCTTTACTATCATTTCCGTTCCAAGGAATCGTGAGACCTGTTTGAGTATTTTCTACTAGCTCTAACAGTCCGCTGGTTCCTCCTACAATTAGAGGAAGCTCCATCATCATCATTTCTATAGCCACATAGCCAAACTCCTCATGCAAAGAAGGTAATACACCTATATCTGCAATAGAAAAAAGCTGATACAATATTTTTTTATCCACAAATCCGGTAAATGTTATTTTCGACCAACAATCTGATATTTTTGATAATATGTTATTAAAATTCCCATCACCAGCAACAATCAAACGTAACTCAGGAAAATCTTTCACCAACCTAACAAAAGCTTTTGCTAATATTTCTTCTCCCTTTACGACATCTAATCGGCCGGCAAAAACAAGTATTTTTTCATTATTATTATATCCATATTTTTGCCTTAACATTAAAGCGGATTTCTTTGTTATTTTTTGATAAACATCTTCTATTCCATGAGGTATACATACAATTTTAGCAGAAGGTATCCCATAAATATGAATCAAATCATCATAAGAATGCTGAGCTATTGCAATAACCTGATCACAAACATTTAGTAGCTGTTTCTCTAATTCTACACATTTACAAATGGGGTAATTCTCTTTCTTTTCCGGATTGGCTAAGATCTCCTGCAGTTTTCCTTTGTCTCCAAATAATATAAAACTCCATTCCGTATAATGTACGGTCACAAAAATTTTCGCAAGTGGAAATTTATCTTTTAATGCAATAGCCAAATCTGCCATTCTCATATAATTCAAATGAAACAATGTCTTCTCTGATTTTATCAAATAAGGATTTAATAGCAAAAGAACACTTCTATAATACCGTTTATATTGTTTTTGCCAGTCCAACTGTTCTATTCCTCTCTTTATATCGGCAATAAATAAATGAGTCATTCCATCCCTTGTTTCTACAAACATAGTTTTTCCTCTATATACTCTCAAATGAACGATTGTTATCTTCCACTTACTATTCTGCAACGCCTTTATCAGTGTTTGCATATAAGTTCCTATTCCATAATTTGCTGCTCGACAAACTTCATCAAAAATGACTAGATTATATTTTTTCCGAGAAAATAAATTACCCGAATTATACAGCACCTTCTTCTTGTTAATACGAAATAACAAAGCTCCAGCAATTCCATTTTCAAGCCCCAACAAAAGTGATGACAAGCCTGTAGTTAAATCAAAAACTGAACATTCCAATATTCCCGGCAATCTAATATTCTCTGGCTTTATTCCATTCAAGACATTCAAATAAGTTTCTATCAACAAGGGAGGACATTCATCTGTATCCAAGAATTTAGCGGCAAGTAAAGCTTTACCTAAATTACATAAGTAGTCGCTATCAAATGGCTTTCTTTCACTATCCCGCAAAGCAGAAAGACGAGCAATTACATAAAAAGCAATACCCGCTAAACCTTGGCGAAAACTTAAATCAGACATCCGAAGCACATCATATTCCATAATCCGATTATCAAAATCTTCAAGTATTTCATCGGTATCACCCTCCAAAAAACCATTCTGCACCAAATACTCAATCCCCCAACCAATACCACATAAACCATATTCCAAACCAAACGGAATATCCTTAATTATATCTTCACAAATTTCATCCAACAACTCATTGGCAAATTCTTCGTAATATTCATCATGGGTATAACGAGCATATTGTGCAAAAAATAAAACACATCCCATCTTACCATGAAATAGTCCTAGGTCAGAGATGAAACTAGCATTCAATGTCAAATAAAGAAATGCATCTTCTAATAAATCATCTGAATTAAGCTCTGGTATTTTTACAACTGTACTATCACTCATAGCTTTATATAGATTTAATTAAAACTACTTTATATAAAAATCCCCTATTACCACCCTATGGTTTTCCAATCAGGAGGCACTATATCGATCTCAATACTTTTTTTATTCAATTTGGAAGATAAATACCATTTTTCAGGCATAACAATTACTTTCTCTTTATTATCAGACAGCCAGGCTGCCCACCAGCTAAAAGTGCTATTCGCAATAATTGCATGTCGGCAACAACTCATCAGATAAAAATCTTCCAATCCGGAATTCCCTTTAACTATTTGAAAATTGCACGATATATTAAATGCATATTCAACCCATTCCGGGTCATCTGAAAAGATATAATATATTGGTTTCATAAGCCGTTCATCCATATAAGTTATTGCATTTTTATAATAATCCAATGGAAGAATATTCTCATGAAAACTATAATCAGTTCTTCGAATATGTACAGCCACAGAAGCAGACTTAGATAAAATTTCACCAAACTCCCAAATTGATGAAGAAAACATCTCCTTCCGAAATGTAAACTTTTTCCGAATCTGCGACTCAACCGATGAAAAGTATTTCCATGATTGCCAATTCCCTGATAAATAACAAGGTAGCTCAATCGAATCAATACATTCATACGTACTTATTACTTCGTCCTCGCAACAGGTAAGCTCTTCTTGCAGTCGGTCTATAAATTCATCGGACAAAATTTCCGCATCTATTAAAAAAGGAGATAACTCATAACACCTATAATAAGAGGTCCACTGTGCATAATATTCGAAATAGCGCAAATCCAATAACAATCGAGCATTTTTATGCAATGCCAAAGCCTCACCACAAGCATATTGGAACAGTTGGTTTCCCAAACCTCCCAATAACCGAACAATTACAATGGCTCTATCCTTTTCCATGCATTTCTATTTTTGATGTCATCTTTATATAAATCAGCAAAAACAAATCGATCAAATTTTATTTGAATCCAAGCATCTCTTACTCTTTAATATATTAGACTTAGAAAATCCTAATTTTCCATAATCACCACCACCGGATTGTCATCCGGCGAAATCGATTTCAGGAAATTGAGATTCGGATTGGAAGATATTCCATTTTTATCTATATAATCGCAAATATCTCCTGCATTCAAAACTCCCAGACAAGTTCCGTCATCACAAATCGTAGATATCCAAACAGGCATAAAACCGTTGATATCATCAATCGGGCCATTTTCACATAAATAGTAAGAACTTTCTCCTGCTTGTTTATTATAAACACATAATTGTCCTACTCCATTCATATGATAACGAAAAGCTATATTTACATCATTTTCATATATAAAATAAGGTGATATCGCTTCCTTATGTCTGTCATAACGTTCTTTATAAGGTACAGAACGGGATGTTATATTTAAAACATATTCAGCCTTCAACTGATTTTGACTAACTTGATAAACCGTATCTATAAACATTTCTTTAAAATAAAGATTATCTTTATATCTATACGTAAGCCCATCACCCGTATCAAGAATATACATTTTTGTTTCTACGAAATGATGATTAGGAAACTCTTTTTTTACATTTCCGTTATGATCAAACAAAACTATTCTTTTCTTCTCCCGTCCACTTCTATTCGCAAAAAAAGCACAAAAAGTCGTTAAGTCCAATGGTACTACAAATTGAGGAGAAACACCTGTCGACAACGGGACTTTCATTTTACCAACATATTTACCATCCAGCCCGTACTTAATCCGAATCCCTTCAACACCCTGAAAATAGAGGAGTCCATCATACGGATTATAAAAATTCTCATAAAATGAAAAGACAGCTTCCGGATCATCGCCTTTATGCCCTATTCTCAGTATAAATTTTCCATCTTTAGCACTAAACAAACAACAGCTATCGTAATCCCAGGCAAGTATATAATCTTGTATCTTCTGCACATGGATATAAGAAAGTAAACAATCATCTGTCGTTTCCAGAGGAACATACCTTACTTTACGGAACAATTTACTCATTTGCGCAGTCTGTTTAGGAGTGTGTGCAGGTAAATCGATCTTGGGTATTTTTTCATTACTAAATGAACAAAGTACCACAACAGTCAACAAAAAGAGTTTCACGTATTTCATAATTAATCAAGATTTAAGCGACAGAAACGTGTTGTTTCAAAGTTTCGGGTACAATTTACTGAATAATTTTATCTTAACAAGAAATAGCGTCCAAGAAATTATAATATTTTACTTCCGCAACACGCACAAAGACTACCACACAGTCTCAAACAACACATTTATAACAAATTAGTCCAGTTATATCATTATAGACTCCTCCAAAGATATAAAGTCACCTTCGTGATCTGTACTCTATTTTTTAGTTATCCATCAGCACAACCACAGAATTGTCATCCGGTGAAATTAATTTCAGGACATCAAGACTCAGTTTAGAAGAGAATGATGCTTATTTTCGTTATCTTACCAAAGAAAAAATTACCGGTGGCAAATAACCTCCCAAGTTGTACGATGAGAAAATAGAGATGGAGCATCTCGAAGAAGATTGTTTTGATATTATCCCATTGAAAGATGGATAGGGACAAATACTCTCGGCTATCGTACATTCCCGTTCCCCTTAAACGGAATATTCGATTATGCATCTAAAAAATAAAGACAAGAATGTACGCAAAGTATATTTTTCATCTGATACGCAGATGAAAAATATAGACGTGCAGGATTATTACCAGACTCGTTTTCAAGTCGAATTTTGCTTTCGCGATGCAAAACAATTTATAGGACTGACAGACTGTCAAAGTCGAGATTTGAACAAACTACATATCCATTTAAACGCTTCATTGACCAATGTGAATCTGGCTAAAGCAAAAGCTTTAGAGAAAAATATTAATATGCACTTGCATCATTCAGACTGGAATTACTGAGAATATACTCCTGTTTATCGCTGCTTATACAAAGACATTTACAATTACAAGCACCTTTCAAAGCATTCAGTTCACGTTTCTCTAATTCAGCCTTTCTGAATTCATGTAATTTAAGTTTACCTAAAGTTTTCATTTTTTAATGGTATTAAGATTAATAAGAAACTTTTACATGTAGCAAAGTTAACATCCGATTAAAAATAGCAATTAGCCCAATTGAGTCTATTTGAGTTTTCTCTACTTTTATTATTCTAAGTCCTAAATTATGTTTTACCTTTTTTAAAAGAAGCATCAATGTTCTTTTGCCTCAGCATCCTGTTTTGGATATATTATACGGACTACGAATTCAATTGCTTATTATTATTTGTTTCTCCCTAATGAAACACTTGTTCCATTACATAGAAACAACTGTTTCATTAGGGAGAAACAAAATACGGCTTATATCCTTTTACCATTCATATTGCTCTACATATTCATCGAATACGGGAGCTTCCTGAAGACCTCTTTCAAGGAACAATTGCCGGACATACTCCTGTTGCTCGGGACTAAAAAGACGCTCCTTACGCCAAAGCCGATAAAAATGCGTTCGTCCGAAATAGGTCAACATCTGTCGTTTGATAACAATTGCATCATTATGTGGAATATACGCCAGTAAATGCGTCATTCCCAAGGCAAATTGCTGCAACTGGTCAGCCTTAAAGTAGGGACAATCTTCATTGGCAGGATTTGTATGCGCAGGATTAACAAAGGTAACAGTCTTACGTTCGATCGGTATATGCTGAGCCGCCCTGCTACGAAGGCACTTATCAGCTTGTTTGCATTGTCCGTTCATACAATGAGCAAATTTATACGGCAGTAAATTGTAATCAAAGTCTTTATTCATAATATATATCGTTTTAACAAAAATACGCTTTATTATTTAAATACAAGACAATTGCATCACAAATGTGGCATTTAACCTGAATAATAAAGCTTCCCTATGGTGGGATACAATCAGTGTTGGTTCAGTAAGAAACAAATCAGGCCGGACATCAGGCCGGTTTCTGTCAGGTGGGTACGGATATCGGATAAGGCTTTGGTTATATGCTTTTCTACCGCTTTCTCACTGATATTCAGACGAAGTGCGATTTCTTTGTTCTTCAGATTTTCTTCACGGCTCAACAGAAAAACTCTTTTACGCTGTTCGGGAAGCGTACCGACAAAAGAGGTTATCTCTTCTTCTATCTCTTTCAGTAGCAGATTGTCATGCTGATTATACGACAGTATCTCCCGGTCGATCAGTTCATCCAGCATATCGGCATGATCTACACGTCGCTGAACCGACACGGAATTAAGGTAGTTTATCGATCTGTTATAGGTAGCCCGATACAAGTAGGGTTTTATCGGTTCCTCAAAATCAATTTTATCCCGGTTGATCCAAAGAGCCATAAACACATCCTGTACAATATCTTCACCCACCGACCAGTCGTTCACATACCGGTACGAGTACGTGACCAAAGAGCGAAAATAATCCTCAAAAAGCTTCTGAAATAAAACAAATTCACCCAATCTACTACCCCTTTCGTTAAACTTATTATCACTGATGGTTATCATTACTGTATCTCCGGTTCACAAAATATTTGCGTAAAAATAATCTTTTTTTTCTCATTGAGGTAGGGTTAAACGGTTTTGTTTTGTGATAAGTATAGAAGAGTAACCGAATAATTACCGAAAGGGATACAAAATAAGGATGAACGACATCATATTAAAATATTTACAGAGAACAGCCGGCAAGGAGGAAAAAGAACGTCTTCTCGCCTGGTTGCGGGAAAGCGATGCGAATAAAAAGACATTCATCGACTTACAGGATATCTGGCTGGCATCCGGAAAGACTCCGGTGCATGTGCCGGGTTACACAGAAAACGCTTTCCGGATATTTGAAGAGAACGTCCGCCGTAACGAACAAAACAGCCGTTCGTCCAAACGTTCTATACGCCCGTTTTTACGTATTGCCGCCTCCGTTGCCATTCTCCTGATTTGTTCGATCGGAGGATATTATATAGGTAGAAACACTCCGGATATCGTTTACATAGAGAAAGAAGCCGTCATTATGAACCAGGCCATCATGGGCAAGGGAAGCAAAGGCTCCGTTATACTGCCCGACGGAAGCGTCGCTTGGCTGAATACGAACAGTAAGCTGACTTATCCGGAAAAGTTTTCCGACAAATACAGAAAAGTCAAACTGGAAGGAGAAGGTTATTTCGAAGTAAAGAAGAACGAACAGGCACCGTTTTTCGTCGAGACCAATCAAATGACAGTCAATGTACTGGGCACAAGCTTCGACGTAAAGGATTACTCGGATAAAATGAACAGCGAAACTACCCTGCTCACCGGAAAGGTTGAAATACAGCTGCCGAATAATCCGAACAGCATCCTCTTGAAACCCAACCAACGGATTATCCTGGATAAAGAGACCGGCGTTCATGAAATAAGGCAGGTCGATGCCTCCGAATATATATTATGGATCAACGAAAAGTTGGTATGCAACAACGAAAAACTGTCCGTCATCTTACACAAGATTAAACTATGGTACGGCATGGAACTCGTCTGTCAACCGGGAACTCCTGTCGACCAGCGCCTGTCGCTGACGATCCGGAAAGAATCGCCCGACGAAATATTCAAGTTGCTGGAAATGATCGTACCTATTCGTTATTCGATCAAAGATGATGTAATCTATGTGAAACCTAAATAATACGAACCATAAAAACAGAATGCCTATGGGATAAGAAACCGGAGAGTCTAAAAACAATCCAGGCAAATGCTGGTAACATTTGCCCGGTAATGTGAAACAAACTGTTCTCAAAAACAAGAAGATGAGAGCAATAAGTTAAATTTAAAACAGTACAAATGTATGAAAAAAATTTCCACAGAAAGGAATGCTATTTCCTTTCTTAACATTAATTCATTCAGAAAAATGAAGCTAATACTATTATTTATAGGCTTTTGCTTTTTTCAGCTTTACGCAATAAACGGTTATGCACAAAATACGAAAATAAGCTTGGAATTAACCCATGTGAAACTGAGTGAAGCAATCAAAGTGATCGAAGAGAAAACTCCTTTTGTCTTCTTCCTCAACAACTCAGAGATCGACATGAACAGACAGGTCAGCCTGAATCTCAAAGAGGCCAGCATCAAAGAGGTGTTAAATCAGTTGCTTGCGCCTGGCAGTTACCGGATAGAGAATTATAAGATCGTCCTGCTGGCCGATAAAATGCCGCAGGAAGGAAAAATCACCGGTAAAGTGATCGACGAAACAGGAATGCCTGTCATCGGAGCTAACGTGATCGACAAGAAAACGAACAACGGAACGATCACAGACCTGAACGGACAATTCATCCTGGACGCTCCCCAGGATGCTACCCTGACAGTATCTTTCATCGGATACATTTCGCAAGACATTCATCTGAAGGGACAAAAAGACATTACTGTCACTTTAAAAGAAGACACTCAGTTATTGGACGAAGTCGTAGTGGTCGGTTTCGGAACCCAGAAGAAAGTCAACCTGACCGGAGCTGTTGCTTCCGTCAATTTATCGGAAACATTGGGAGACCGTCCGGTCCCTAACATAGCACAGGCTTTGCAAGGGACGACACCCGGATTACAGATCGGATCGGAAACCGGTACGCCAGGTGACGCAATGAGTTATAATATCCGTGGTACGACATCTATCAATGGAGGTACGCCTCTCGTACTGGTGAACAACGTTCCGATGGATATCAATATGATCGATCCACAGGAAATCGAATCGGTCTCCATATTAAAAGATGCCGCTTCGGCAGCCATCTACGGGGCAAGAGCCGCCTTCGGTGTTATCCTGATCACCACGAAACAGGGGAAAAAAGATTCCGCTCCGAAATTCAATTACAACAATAATATATCGTTCTCCAAGCCGCTGGAGTTACCTCAGAAAGCCAATCCGCTGGAATCGGTCCTGGCCTACAAAGAAATGGGTTGGCCCAACGACACCTATGTAGATGGCAAAAACATCACCCAGTGGGAAGGATACATACGTGACTACAAGAGTAACCCGGGAAAATATCCGAACGGATATATCTTTGACGAAAACGGCAATCTATTTCTGATGAAAGAACGGAATATGTTCGACGATATGACAGATAATTTCGGATTCATGCAGAACCACAGCATGTCGGTTTCCGGCGGTAGTGAGAAGACAGTCTATCGCATCGGCGTCGGCTATACCGGAGAAGACGGTATCCTGATTACGGATAAAGACAGCTATGACCGACTCAACCTCTCTACATTTATGGGAGTAGATGTCAATTCCTGGCTGACAACCCAACTCGACTTGAAATATGGTAATTCCAAACAGAAAAAAGTAGAGGCAGGAGGACGTAATACTGTATGGGTAGCCGCCATGAATTTACCGTCTTATCAGAATAATGAAGATTATGAGGAAAACGGGACAGTCTATCCGGCTGAGTCTCCCGCCACTTATATCCGTTACGGCGATCCCCGGAGAATCAAAAGAAATGACCTAAGAGCATTGGGACGAATCATCCTGAGTCCGCTGAAAGGTCTTAAGATAACCGGAGAATACACTTACAACCGAACAACCGAGCAAAATAAATTCTATAAGAACAAATATCAGTATATAGGAATGAACTTTACCGGGGTACTGAACAGCACGGAGAACTCCAGCTATGCGGTCACTTCCAAATATACGGATTATAATGCCGTCAACTTATTCGCCAATTACGATATGACATTCGGTAAACATGATATTTCGGTGATGGGAGGATACAACCAGGAGTCGAGCCATACCGAATCCCAATATTCTTATCGTACGGATGTAGTGGTCGGTTCACTGCCTTCGTTATCCTTATCGACGGGTACTCCGATTACGAATGACGCGTTCGAGGAATTTGCCATCCGCGGATTATTCTATCGCGTGAATTACAGCTATGCCGGCAAATACCTGTTGGAAGCCAACGGACGTTACGACGGAACTTCCCGTTTCCCCAAAAACAGCCGGTTCGGTTTCTTCCCCTCTTTCTCCGCCGGTTGGCGTATTTCGGAAGAAAATTTCATGAAAACGACAAACGAATGGCTCTCCAACCTGAAACTCAGGGCATCCTGGGGTTCCATCGGGAACCAGGTCATCTTAAAATCCGACAATACACCCGATAATTATCCTTATATCCCGGATATGAACGTTTACCTTTCCAATTGGTTGGTGGACGGGCAAAAGGTTACGACACTGGGAGCTCCGGCCATGGTCAGCAGCAGCTTTGGATGGGAAAAAGTCTATACACTAGACTTCGGTTTCGACCTGGACCTGTTCAACAACAAGCTGAATACTACATTCGACTGGTACCGTCGTGATACCAAAGGTATGCTGGCTCCGGGAATGGAATTGCCGGGAGTAGTCGGTGCCAGTGCTGCAAAACAAAATGCCGCAGACCTGAAAACATACGGCTGGGAACTGAAGATCAACTGGCATGACCGGATAGGCGATGTAGGCTACCGGGTAGGTTTCAACCTGTATGACTCGCAATCCGAAATCACCAAATACGACAACGAAGCCGGCCTGTTCGGAAAAGACCTTTACCGGAAAGGCATGAAGCTGGGTGAAATATGGGGATACGTAACCGACCGTTTCTATACGACGGACGATTTCAACGCAGACGGAACCCTGAAACCGGGTATTCCGATGTTCAAGGGAGCAGGAACTGTATATCCGGGTGATATTCTTTACAAGAACTTCGACGATGACACCGAATTTATTTTCGAAGGCGACAACACTATTCACAATCCGGGCGACCAGCGCATCATAGGCAACAATACTCCCCGTTACCAATACGGCATCACAGCCGGAGTCAGTTACAAAGGTTTCGACCTGTCTATCTTTTTACGCGGGGTAGGAAAACGCGACTACTGGCGTACCGACCAGATGGCATGGCCGAACGGAAGCTGGGGTAGTTTATTCAAGGAAACACTCGACTTCTGGACTCCGGATAATCCGGATGCCTTCTATCCGAGGGTGTATCCGCAGAATGAAACGAATACGAAATTCAACCAGAAAGTGCAAACCAAATATCTGGCAAATGCCGCTTACCTGAAAATACAGAACATTACTCTGTCTTATTCATTACCCAAGAATATCTGTCAAAAAATCTATATGGATAATATCCGGGTATTTGTCAGTGGTGAAAATCTGCATACCTGGGACCATCTGCCAGAAGGAATGGAATCGGATATGCTTTCAAAAGGAGCCTGGGAATATCCTTTCATGAAAAAATATTCACTGGGTATAAATGTTACTTTCTAAATTAAAACATACGATCATGAAGACATTCAAAATATTATTCGGACTACTCGTCATTTTCGGATTTTCCGGCTGCATGAATAACGATTTCCTGGAAAGATACCCGCTGGGCAGTCCCACTGCAGAAACCGTATTCAAATCATACGACAATTTCAAAACATATGCATGGGGTTTGTATGAAACATTCCCGGCACTCGGTTACGGAGAAACCAACACGGACAATATCTCCTATAACTCCACACGGGGGTCAGGCGAAACCGATTGGATCAGGGGAATTGTCGTTCCCCCGTCAAAAACAGACAATACACCATGGGCACAATATTCATTCATCCGCCGGACAAACCTCATGCTCGACCATATCGAGACGTCGGATATGACTGAAACGGAAAGAAACCACTGGCGCAGTGTCGGTTACTTCTTCCGCTCCTACCGATATCTGACCTTACTTTCCGCTTACGGCGGTGTTCCCTGGATCGATCATGTACTGGCAGACGATGAAACGGATATCATTTATGGGGAAAGAGACTCCAGAGATGTCATTGCCAATCATATCCTGGAAGACCTTCAGTATGCAGAACAGAACATCAATCAGGATGGCGATGGAGCCAACACAATCAACCGCGTGGTGGTACAGACATTACTTTCCCGCTTCTGCCTGTTCGAAGGATCCTGGAGAAAATATCACGGACTACAGGATGCTGAAAAGTTCCTGCGGGAATGTAAGCGGGCTTCCGAAGAAGTATTAAAGGTATATCCGAACGTTCACAGCAACTACGACGACCTGTTCAATTCATTGTCGTTAAATGGTATGACCGGAATCATCCTTTACAAAGCGTATGCCAATGATGCCAATGTTGTACATGCTACCAGCATCGGTGGAACCACGGCTCAGTCTTTCTATAATGTAACCCGCGACATGGTGGACAGCTATTTATGTTCGGACGGCAAACCGCGCTGGACAAGTCAGATATTCCTGGGCGACAAGGATATGTACGACGAATTCAGCAACAGGGACCACCGTTTATGGCTGCACGTTACTCCGCCTTATGTAGTCGACCGTTCGGAATCGACAACGGCCTGGGATAACAAATGGAAGTTTACGGACAATCCGAAAGACCGTAGTTTTATTGACAGTATCAATCTGATCGTTCCTGCCGAACGTCAGAAAACACTGCCGTTCAGACAAGGATACGATGGCGGTATCTTAGGAGAAAATCCCCACTACGATTTCTTCCTGAACGGGCAACCCTGGTACAAATCGGCATTCGGATATAATAACTGGAAATATTTCAATACTTATCTGAGCATGGGTTCTCAACGGAATGAAGAGACCGACATGCCGATATTCAGGGTAGAAGAAGTGATGCTGAATTATGCCGAAGCAATGGTTGAACTGGGAGAATTCAGCCAGTCCGTTGCTGACATGACCATCAACAAAATACGTTCACGGGCAAATGTTCCTTCGATGATTGTATCGCAGATCAATGAAAGTTTTGATCCGAAGCGGGATTTGGGTGATTCGAGATATGCAGGCGATTATGCCGTATCTCCTCTCTTATGGGAAGTACGCAGGGAAAGACGTATCGAACTGTTTTCAGAAAATTTCCGTTTCGACGACCTCAGAAGATGGAAGAAATGTCATTATGCCATGAAGAAAAAACTCGGGCAATATGTCCGGAAATCAGACTTCCCGGCAGGTACGGCTGTGACCATCGACGGAGGTGCGGATGAAGGTTATCTGGAATTCCATCCGGATCCGAATAAATTATGGCCGGATTATTATTATCTTTACCCGATACCATTGAATCAGATGGTATTAAATCCGAATATCAAACAGAATCCGGGTTGGGAATAGTTTAATTAATCACAAACAAAGAGGATGTATCAAAAATCGAGACTTGTCCTCCATGACAAAACGAACTTTTGATGCATCTTCTTTATTTTAGCTCGTATATATCATGAAATATGTAAGTATTATTATTCTCTTGCTTTCTTCTTTTTTCCTGACGGCACAAACAGTAATCCCTGCACCGGAAACAGTCGTGCAAGGTAACGGAGAATTTCGCACAAAAAACCTACAAGCCGATATCCGCCAGACTACGAATACGGCATTACCTTCTGAAGCATACCGGCTACAGGTAACAGAAAACGGTATCGAAATAGAAGCATCCGGCGATGCGGGTTTCTTTTATGCCCGGCAGACATTAAAGCAATTGACCTCCGATCAGAACGGGACATGGATCATCCCCTGCCTGAAAATAGAAGACAGGCCTCGTGTCGGTTTCAGAAGTTTCCTGCTTGACTCCGGCCGCCAATATCAGAAAGTTTCGACCATAAAGAAATATATCGACATGGCAGCCCTGCTAAAAATGAACTATTTCCACTGGCATCTGACGGAGGGCCTCGGATGGCGCATTGAAATCAAACAATATCCGCGCCTTACCGAAGTGGGCGCTTTTGTCGGCAAAGGCCCGGAACAACAGGGTTTCTATTCACAGGAAGAGATCAAAGAGATTGTCAGATATGCCGCCGAACGTTGTATCACGGTTATCCCGGAAATCGATATGCCGGGACATGCGGAAGCCGCTCTGGTCGCTTACCCGGAACTAGGCTGCTTCGGCGACACCATACAGGTTCCCGAAAACGGCTTTACACAAAATATCTTCTGTGCCGGCAAAACACATACACTGGACTTTCTGAAGAATGTACTCGATGAAGTCTGCGAACTGTTCCCCTCCGAATATATTCATCTGGGAGGTGATGAAGCCCCCAAAGGGAACTGGGATACATGTCCCGATTGCGGGCAATGTATCAAAGAACACGGTTTGAAAGACAGCCACGATCTTCAGCTCTGGTTCTCAGCACAGATGGCCAACTATCTGAAAAACAAAGGAAGAAAAGCAATCTTTTGGGGAGATGTCGTTTATCAGGATGGTTATGCGTTACCTGATAACGTAGTGATCCACTGGTGGAACTGGCGGGGACATAAAGACACCGCATTCAAAGAAGCACTCAAAAGAAATCTTCCCGTTATCTGCGGAACCAATTATTATACCTACCTGAATTTCCCTGTCACTCCCTGGAAAGGATATGAGGCGGCGCGTACATTCGATATCAAAGATGTATATACCGCCAACCCGTCTTATAGAAAAGAAGATTCGCCTCTCTTGTTAGGAATGAGTTGTGCCCTCTGGACCGATTACGGGGTAACAGAAAATATGATCGACCGGAGGCTGTTTCCCCGCATTCTGGCTATCGCCGAACAAATGTGGAGCCGGAGCGAACCGGAGAGTTTCGAACTGTTTTACCAAAAGGTAAAAGACAAAAAAGAATGGTTTGAAAAACAAGGATATATGTTCGGACCAGGATTAAAAAGCGAAGTAACTGATGATTTCAGTTGGGACTAACTAAAGATGTAAAAACATGAAAAAAACGAATTTATTAGTAGGGCTTATCTGTATAGCAGGCCTATCTTCCTGTCAGAAAGAAAAGAGCAAACCTAACATTATATATATACTGATGGACGATATGGGCTATGGCGACCTACAATGTTACGGCCAGCAAAAAATAGAAACCCCGAATATCGACCGCCTGAGAAATAACGGGATCAAACTGACCCAACATTATACCGGATCGCCCGTTTCCGCTCCGGCCCGCTGTGTACTGTTGACCGGATTACATTCCGGACACGCACAGATCAGGGCGAATGATGAAATAGCCTCACGGGGAGCGATCAACAGCCACGACTCGATGTACGTCCATCCGGAATTGGAAGGGCAATATCCGTTAAAAGCCGGTACCATGACAATCGGCCGGATGATGCAGAATGCCGGATATACGACCGGTTGTTTCGGAAAATGGGGATTAGGTTATCCCGGTTCGGAAGGTGTCCCCGGCAAACAGGGTTTCGACCAGTTTTACGGATATAACTGCCAGAGGCAGGCACATACCTATTACCCTCCGTTCTTATGGAAAAACGATCAACGCGTATATCTCGATAACAAAATACGGGACCCCCATCTGACCAAACTGGATGAAGGAGCGGATCCGTACGATGAAGCCAGTTACCGGAAATTTACCCAGAATGAATATGCCAACGACCTCATCTTCGACGAAATGATTCATTTTGTCGACCAGAATAAGGAACAACCGTTCTTCCTGCTTTGGACAACACCTCTTCCGCATGTATCCTTACAGGCTCCGGAACGCTGGGTCAACTATTATGTCGATAAATTCGGAGACGAAGAGCCCTACACCGGTAACAAAGGGTATATGCCATGCCGTTATCCGCATGCAACCTATGCAGCGATGATCAGTTATTTTGACGAACAGGTCGGAAAACTGGTCGACAAATTGAAACAGGAAGGATTGTATGAAAACACCCTGATCATTTTCACTTCGGACAACGGACCGACGTTCAACGGCGGTAGCGATTCCCCCTGGTTCAACAGCGGCGGATTATTCAAATCGGAATACGGATGGGGGAAATGTTTCGTCCACGAAGGAGGAATACGCGTACCGGCTATCGTCTCCTGGCCAAGTAAGATCAAAGCAGGAACGGAATCCGACCATATCTGTGCATTCCAGGATGTAATGCCGACACTGGCAGATATCGTTTCCATCGAATGTCCTCCCACCGACGGGATCAGTTTCCTGCCGGCACTACTCGGAGAAAAAGACAAACAGAAACAGCATGCATATCTTTACTGGGAATATCCTGACCCACAAATAGGGAACAAAGCGATCCGCATGGGGAACTGGAAAGGGATCATTACAGATATCCGCAAAGGAAATACGAGAATGGAGCTGTATGACCTGGAAAACGACATTCAGGAATTACACGATGTAGCAGACAAACACCCGGATATTGTTGAGAAATTTAATCAATTGATGTCGGAATCCAGTACACCACCGGAAAACCTGAAGTTTGCTTTCTAAACTCAAAAGATAGTAGTTTTATACTTTTTTTTCTTTTTAATGGCAAACGATCTTTATCTTTGTATCCACATAAAGAGACAATAAATCTACCTATTAATGGATTTCGCCACCGAAAAGGGATACATAGAGGCAGTCAGCAGGGGCGATGAACAGGCATTCGAGTCATTGTTCCTGCATTATTTTCCACGTATTAAAGGATTCATAAGCGGTATCCTGCAAAACGAGGAAGAAGCGGAAGATATTTCCCAGGATATATTCGTATCCATGTGGCAGAACAGGGATAGATTGAAAGAGATCGAGAATCTGAACGCCTACCTGTATCGCATTGCCAAAAATACGGTATTCCGACATATCGAACGTTCCCTGTTATTCAGGGACTACCAGGAACAACAAACCAACAATGCTTCGTTTACCTCCACAGACAATGACAGCATAGAAGAAGAGTTATATGCCAAAGAACTGGAATTTCTTATTTCTGTCGCCGTTGAAAAGATGCCGCCCCAACGAAAACAAATCTACCGGATGAGCCGTGTGGACGGATTATCCAATGATGAGATTGCAGCACGCATGTCTATCAGTAAACGGACAGTCGAAAATCACCTGACGCTGGCACTGGCAGACATCCGAAAAATAATCGGATTCTTTATTCTTGCATTTTTTTAAAAAAAGTTCATTTTTGACTGTGTGTACTTCCTGACTCACGTATCATATATACAAAACAGGAAATATATACGCATGTCAAAAGCATCTAAAATACTATATAATCTGGTCAACCATACATTTGATCCGGCACTCCGGACCAAAGTATGGCAATGGCTGGTTCACCCTTCCAATCAGAAAGAAAAAGAAGAGGCTCTTCTTTCCATATGGAACGAATATCCGACAGGAGCAAATGCAGAGACTTACCGTTCACTGAATGCAACGAAGAGAAAAATCAACCAGGATAAATTTTCACAGAAACGCTACAGTCTGATACATAAATTGGCAAGAGCCGCCGCCATTTTAATCATTCCTCTATTATCCATTGCCGGATCATATCTGTATATCCGGTACAATACATACGATCCCGAACTGATACAATGTTTCGTTCCGGAAGGAGAAAAACAGGAACTGATACTTCCGGACGGTTCGAAAGTAAATATCAATTCAGGAAGTCTTCTTATCTATCCGAAAGAGTTCAGGGGGAAAACCCGTACACTTTTCCTGACCGGAGAAGCGAATTTCACCGTCAGGAAAGATAAAGAACATCCTTTTATTGTCAACACCAGTTACCTGAAAGTAGAGGCTCTCGGTACCAAATTCAACGTACAAGCCTATTCTGAAAGCGACAAGATCATTACTACATTGGAAAATGGAGCCGTCAGGGTGGATAAAATAGAAAAAGATGACAACTCGTTCATTTTGTCTCCCAATGAGCAATTGGAATATAACTACAAAACCGGTGTCTTTGAGAAAAAAATCATTGATGCAACCAGCTATTCCGGCTGGATAAAAGGTGAACTAAACTTTATAAATCAGCCTCTCAAAGAAATATTGGCAACCATTCAACGAAAATATGCCGTAGATTTTGTTATAAATCCACGCTTATTCACACCGGATCTATATACCATAAAGTTCCGTCAGTATGAAAGTATCAATACCGTCATGAAAATCCTGACAATGACTGTCAGCGGATTGAGTTACGAAATTGAAGACAACATAATTACTATTCAATCACAAAAAAAGAAAGGAGCTAAATAACAAAAAAAGGGACCGGAAAAAAATCGCGACACCTTTTCCGGACCCCCGAAATCAACCAACAGCATTTTAAAATCTTAGGGATCTTAAATTTAGTATTCATTGATTTAATACGCAAAAGTATGAATTTAAACTATCAAAAGAGTAAGAAAGCACTCCTAAATTTTCGTAAAATATTTATCTTAACATCGTTAGCCCTATTCACCAGTACTATAAGCTGGGGGCAAAATCAACGCATTACAATTACCGGAAACAATAATACTATCTTGAAAGTATTTGAAGAGATAGAAAAACAAACCGGCCTAAGTATTGCTTATAATCAGACAAAACTAGATATCAATAGAAAAATATCACAAGATTTTAGTGATAAAATCTTGTCTTCAGTCATGACTGAAGTTTTGAAAGATACCGGTTTTTCTTATAAAATTGAAGATAAACACATTGTAATCGTTCCTGCTCGAGCAGAACAAACCACTCCGGCACAAAATAAAAACAACCCGAAAAAAATATCCGGAGTTGTTTTAGATGCCACCGGATTGCCAATCATCGGTGCCAATGTCATAGTAAAAGGTACCACTACCGGTTCGATAACCAATCTGGACGGCGCTTTCTCTCTGGAAGTTCCTGAAGGAAGTGTTTTACAAATTTCTTATATCGGGTATCTTACAAAAGAAATACCCGTAAAAGGAAATAACACGAATTTTGATATCCAATTAATGGATGACACACAAGCACTTGAAGAGGTGGTTGTCGTAGGATACGGTTCACAAAAGAAAGTAAACGTGATCGGTTCTATTGCTTCTGTTGACAGCAAAGCGCTCGAAGCACGTGCCGTACCTGATGTTTCCAACATGTTGACTGGCCAACTTTCTGGCGTTACAATCACACAAGAAAGCGGAAACCCAGGACAGGATGCCGGAACAATTCGTGTTCGTGGTGTCGGTTCTTTCGGTGCCACCCCTAGCCCGCTGGTATTAGTAGATGGTCTTCCCGGTTCATTAAGTGATTTAACACCTACCGATATAGAACAAATTTCAGTACTGAAAGATGCATCCTCTTCTGCAATTTATGGTTCACGTGCCGCCAATGGAGTTATACTGGTTACAACTAAAAAAGGTAAAGAAGGTAAAGCCCGTATCATTTATAACGGTTCTGTCGGAATGAGCCAAGCAACAGAATTACCGGAATTAGCCCGTTCTTATGAATACGCCGAGTATTATAACATGGCCATAGGAAAAGAAACATATACTCCGGAAATGATTCAGAAATATCGCGATGGTTCCGACCCGGACAATTATGCCAACGAAATGTATCTGGAAGATTTATTGGGTGGTCACGCATTGCAAACCAAACATGAATTGAGTGCAAGTGGCGGTACGGAAAAAATACAATACATGGCATCTTTAGGTTATTTACACCAGGACGGTTTACTGGATAATAACTACTACAATCGTTATAACGCCCGCGTAAACCTGAATGCCGAACTGGCTAAAAACTTAAAATTAAGTGTGCGCTTAAGTGGTATGGCTTCCGATCGTCACGAACCTTCAACACCGGGTTCAATGGATGGCGGCGGATATAAAAGTATTATTTCCAACGCTGTACGTTTCCCTGGTTTAACACCAAGTTACCTCTCGACCGGAGAAGTCGGCTTAGGCCCTAAATTAATGGGTACACCGGTATCATGGGTTGATTGCGCCTCTTTCTATCGCGAAGATTATGATAAATTCAAATCGAATGCCGAACTCTCTTATCAACCTATCAAGGGATTGACTTTAAAAGTTATCGGCGGTTACAATTATACATTGAACCATACCCGTAATTATCGTTGCGACATGGAACTTGCCGGTGGAAAAAGCACTGGCCCTTCCAGCTTGACAGACGAGATGAAACGTACTGTTTACAAGACATTCCAGGCTATTGCCGATTACAACACGACCATCGCAGGAAAACACAACCTGGCTGCATTAGTTGGTTATACATGGGAAGACGAAGGCCAGCAGACTTTATCCGGCAGTCGTAATAATTTTCCATCAGATGATGTTCCTTATCTGGGCGCCGGCGGAGCAGACGGACAAACAAACGGTGGTGGCGGTTACGAATGGGCTATCCAATCAGTATTCGGCCGTTTAACTTACAACTTCGACCAACGTTATTTGTTCGAAACGACCATGCGTTACGACGGTTCTTCTCGTTTCCCAACAGATAGTAAATACGGTTTCTTCCCGTCTGTAGCCGGGGGATGGCGTGTTTCTGAAGAACAGTTCTGGAAGGAAAACGAAAACTTGTCTTTTGTCGACAATTTGAAACTCAAAGCATCTATCGGCGTATTGGGTAACAACAATATTGGTAACTACCCGTACCAATCTGTTTACACATTGGGACAAGCACAAAATTATGTATTTGGTGGTGTATATACACAGGGAGCAGCAGTAACTACTTATGTAGACCCGACACTTAAATGGGAACGTACCCGTACAACCGACTTCGGTATCGAAACGGCTCTTTTTAACAATAAATTAACATTCAACGCCTCATACTTCTATCGTAAAACAACAGACATCTTATACAAACCGTCCGCCAGTTATTCTTCAATCTTCGGTCTGAGTGTTTCTCAGGTAAATACCGGTGAGGTAGAAAACAAAGGTTGGGAATTTGAAATAGGACATCAAAACAGACTTGGAGATTTTAGTTATCATATCAATGGTAATTTCTCCATTATCAACAACAAAGTATTGACACTCGGTATGGGGAACGTTACTCAGAACAACGGTATGGTCGGTAACGGTAGTGATTTGTTTATCGACTATCCAATGCAAATGTTTTACGGCTATAAGACAGACGGCGTATTCCTGACTGACGACGAAGTAAGCGAATGGTATGACCAAAGCACAATAGCCAAAGGCTCCAAAGCCGGAGATATCCGCTATGTAGATACGGATGGTGATGGAAAAGTAACCACCGACGATAAAGTTTATTTGGGCTCACGCATTCCTAAATATACATTCGGTTTAAGCCTGGGTGCAGAATACAAAGGTTTCGATTTCAGTATGCTTCTCCAAGGTGTTGCCAAAGTAAAAGGTATGTTATCTGTTTATGCAGGTCATGCATTCTATCAGGAAGGTAACATCCAGAAATGGCAGATGGAAGGATGTTGGAACGTTCAACAAGACAATCGCTATCCGGCATATCCACGCCTGGAAGTAATGTCGAATGCCGGTAGTAACAATACGCTGACTTCCGATTTTTGGGTAATAGATGCTTCATATCTGAAAGTACGTAATATCCAATTAGGTTATACTTTGCCGAACAGACTTTGCCAGAAGTTCGGTTCAAGCGGCCTAAGATTTTACGTATCTTTAGACAACCCTCTAACCTTCAAAGGTTATCGCAAAGGTTGGGATCCTGAAAATACCAGCAACAACGCTCAGTACTATCCTACCATGTCTACTTATACTCTTGGTCTAACATTAAAATTCTAGAATCTTATGAAAAGATTAAAATATATCGCCTATACAGCTTTATGCGCATCGTTATTCTTATCTTCATGCGACCTGGAACGTTATCCGCTAACAGATTTATCGGAAGAAAATTTTTGGGATGCTGAAAAGAACGGTTCATTGGCTTTAACTAGCTTATACAGGGGCAATATCACCAACGGGTTGGAATATTCCGTATCCGACTTCTGGTCGTATCATGGTCTCCTGTTCACAGAACATCTTACAGACAACGGATTTGACCGTCGCGGAGAAAACAATCCATTTTTCAAAATCACCAGCGGGCAGCTACAGAATGACAACAGCTTCATTTCCGGATACTGGAGTTCGGCTTACAAACGTATCGGTATGTGCAACCGTTTCCTTGCCGGAATTGAAAGTGCAACCGAGTCAGAATCAAAAACACGTATGATTGCCGAAGCTCGTTTTCTGCGTGCCACACAGTATCATTACCTGGCTAGTTATTTCAAAGATGTTCCTTTAGTTACAACCGTTCTCACCGGTGAAGAATCAAACAACGTCACGAAAGAGACGCAAGCTAATATTTTAAACTGGTGTGCCACAGAATTTAAAGAAGCGGCCAATGATCTGCCTCGTTTCAGTGAAATAAAATCATCAGAAACCGGACGTGCATGCAAACAGGCTTCACTGGCATTCTTGGGAAGAACCTATATGTTAATGAAAGAATGGGCTAAAGGAGCTGAAACATATAAAGAGATTATCGACCTGGGAGATAATGACCTTCACAGTAAATACTCAGAATTGTTCTATCCCGGAACCGGCGTAGGCAATAAAGAGAATATCTATTATATTGCTTATCTGGAGAACTATTTCGGTTGTGGTTTGCCACAACACGGATTGTCAGCCAAAGACGGAGGTTGGAGTTTATCGAATCCTACCGCCGGTTTGTTCGAATCATATGCTTTCACCGACGGAACACCTTTCAGTTATGATGATCCACGTTTCAATCCGGATAATTTAGGTGAAAATCGTGACCCGCGTTTGGATTACACCATTTACTATAACGGTTCTACATTCATGGGAAGCGAATACCGTATGCATCCAGACTACGATGCATCAAAGAAAGAGCGTGTAGACTATTCCTCGGAGGCGTCCAAAACCGGATTTATGTGGCGTAAATATTACGATGAAAATCCGATCAATGATTTACAAAGTTATAGTGCCGTTACCCCGATCATCCGTTATGCAGAAGTACTGTTAAGTTATTTGGAATGTATGATTGAAAGCGGACAATCTATCAATCAAAACGTACTGGATGCAACAATCAACAAAGTACGCGGACGATCCGACGTCAAAATGCCTGGGACAACAGAAACCAATCCGGATAAATTGCGTAAAATCGTCCGCAATGAACGTCGCATCGAGTTGGCTTACGAAGGTATCCGTTTTTGGGATATTATGCGCTGGAATATTGCACACGAAGTATTGGTTGGTGAGATATGGGGTGCACCTTATCCTGGCTCTACAACTTATGCGGCTTCTACTAAATTCGTAGATCCGACAGGCCACTACCGTTGGTATGCAGGCCGTCGTGACTTCCGTAGTCCACAGGATTACACATGGCCTATACCATTATCCGAACAAAACATCAATCCGAACTTAAGATAAATAGGTTAATTAGGAAGGGAGGGATATCGGTTATTTATATTCCGGTATCCCTTTTTCTTTTTAAAGTAGACAATATCCGTTAAAAATACAGCGTACTGCAAGGCGGATATAGAAAAAATGCAGACCTTTAGTTCCTAAACAAAAATATCATAAACTTATATATACTTTAAATATTATGAAATCAAACGTATTGATCGGTCTCGGACTGGGAGCTTTTTTATTCTCCCCCTCCACCTCTCATGCCCAAAAGGCGAAAGAGGCAAAGACCCCGAATGTCATTTTTATCTATGCCGACGACCTCGGTTATGGTGACCTGGAATGCTATGGAGCAACCCGCGTACAAACGCCAAATGTAAACAAACTGGCAGACAGTGGTATCCGCTTTACCAACACACATGCAACAGCAGCCACCAGTACCCCATCCCGTTATTCCCTGCTTACCGGAGAATATGCCTGGCGCAGACCCGGTACAGACATCGCTGCCGGTAATGCCGGAATGATTATCCGCCCGGAACGTTATACCATTGCCGATATGTTCAAAAATGCAGGCTATACAACAGCTGCCCTGGGTAAATGGCATCTGGGACTGGGCGACAAGACTGCCGAACAGGACTGGAACGCTCCTCTGCCTGCCGCATTAGGTGATTTAGGATTCGACTATTCCTATATCATGGCAGCGACAGCCGACCGTGTTCCCTGTGTATTCATCGAAAACGGAAAAGTGGCCAACTACGACCCGTCCGCTCCTATCGAAGTAAGTTATCAGAAACCTTTCGAAGGCGAACCTTTAGGAAAAGATCATCCGGAACTTCTATATAACCTGAAGCATAGCCACGGCCATGATATGGCTATCGTAAACGGTATAGGACGTATCGGTTATATGAAAGGCGGCGGCAAGGCTTTATGGAAAGATGAAAACCTGGCAGATTCCATCACGACACATGCCCTCGATTTCATCAAAGCAAACAAAGATAAACCCTTCTTCATGTATTTCGCGACAAACGACGTACATGTTCCCCGCTTCCCGCACGACCGCTTCAGAGGCAAGAACCCGATGGGATTGAGAGGCGACGCTATCGTGCAGTTTGACTGGAGTGTCGGACAAATCCTCGACGAACTCGACAGGCTGGGACTGAGAGAAAACACCTTGATCATCCTTTCCAGCGACAACGGTCCTGTTGTGGATGACGGTTATGCAGATCAGGCAGAAGAACTGCTGGGCGATCATAAGCCGGGCGGTCCGTTACGCGGCGGTAAATACAGTGCATTTGAAGCCGGAACCCGTATCCCTGCTATTGCAAGCTGGCCGAAAGAAATAAAAAAAGGCCAAGTCTCTGACGCATTAATGTCGCAGGTTGACTGGTTCGCTTCACTGGCAGCACTGACAGGTTCCGTCCTTCCCAAGGGAGCAGCCCCCGACAGTTACAATTATCTGGGCACTTTGCTGGGAACAGACAATGCCGACCGTCCTTGGGTGATCGAACAGGCATCCGACCATACGTTGTCTGTCCGCACAAAAGACTGGAAATACATTGAAACCAGCAACGGACCGAAAATAGTTCCCTGGGGACCGAAGATCGAGACCGGTTATTCCAAAACTCCTCAACTGTACGATATGACACAGGTAGGCGAACAGGAAAACCTCGCTGAAAAACGTCCGGAAGTCGTTTATCAGTTACAGGAAATTCTGAAAGGTGTACGTAACAATACAGTCAAACCTAAATAATCAGATTTTATCTGTTTAGACTATAAATCAATGGTCCGAAGCGAAAGTTCCGGGCCATTTTTATGTTTTTACCTTTTTTTATCAGGGAATAGGCATTATCTTTGTGGCAATTTGGCAGAAAATAAAAGGATAATGCTGGGACTTATTAGTAAAGGAATTGTGATAGGCGTACTTGTATCAGCCCCTATGGGTCCGATAGGTATGTTGTGTATACAAAGAACATTGAACAAAGGACGTTGGCACGGTTTCGTTACCGGCCTGGGAGCAGCCTTATCGGATGTCATCTATGCGGCACTGACCTGCCTGGGAATGGGAGTTGTTGTCAACTTCGTGGAAGCCAACCAGGCACCGCTCCAACTAATGGGCAGTATCGTTCTCGGTCTTTTCGGTTACTACATATATCAATCCAATCCTGTAAAAAACTTAAAAAAGCAACGTGAAAAAAAGTTATCGTTCACACAGGATTTTATTACAGCTTTTCTTCTTACCTTTAGCAACGTATTAATCGTGCTGCTATATATAGGACTGTTTGCGCGTTTTGGATTTGTGTTGCCGGATCATTCCGTCTGGATGTTGGTGGGAGGAATAATATGCATAGGAATAGGTGCCGTCCTTTGGTGGTTCGGCATCACATATATAGTTGCGAAATTAAAAAAGTGGTTTAATGTACGGGGAATATGGTTATTGAATCGGATTGTAGGGACAGTCATCATTATATTGGCTATTGTAGGGGTATTATCGGTACTCCTCACCTCATATTTCCATTTGCCGTTGCTCCAAATCTATAATTAACATGAAGAAGCTTAAAGTACCTTATTTAGTAACGCTGGATGTGCTGGATTTATCATCAGTCGGTTTTCTGTTGGAAAACAAAGCCCAGCGAGAGTATATCGATGTCATCAATTGGGAAGAATACCCTTATAAACCAATTGTCGCTTTCGATATTGCGCGAACGGATGAAAATCTTTATATCCGTTATTTCGTAAAAGGGAATTCATTAAAGGCTGTTCACAGCTCAGACGGTTCCCCGGTTTATACAGATAGTTGTGTCGAGTTTTTCATGAAAACGGTCGATGATCATAACTACATGAATTTCGAGTTCAATTGTATCGGAACCTGTGATGCTGCCCGCCGCCAGTCGCGTGATATCAAAAGATCGCTAAATACCGATGAATACACTTCTATCCGTCGGTATTCATCCATAGAGAACAAACCTTTTTCAGAAAAGACAGGTGTATTCTCCTGGGAGTTGGTCGTATCTATCCCCTTCAGGCTCATGGGACTCGATCCGGAAAACCTGCCGGAAAAAATCCTGGGCAATTTCTACAAATGTGCGGACGATACAGAATATCCCCACTTTGTCAGCTGGAACCCGATAGACCTCCCAAGCCCCGACTTCCACCGTCCGGAGTTTTTCGGAGAGATTTATTTATAAAATATCAACTATTCCCGGTGAGTATATCCCGGGAATAGTTCAATTACCTAATCCTCCTGATATGCCTTTTACCACTCTATTGATTGATGACGAACCGGCCGCACATTACGCATTGAAAGAGTTGCTCAAAAATCATGCAGATACAATTCAAATTGCGGGAGAAGCCTTTTCCGGCAAAGAAGCTATTTCGTTATGTGAGAAACTAAAACCGGAACTTCTCTTTCTGGATATCAGAATGCCGGATATGAATGGCTTCGAGGTGCTGGAACAGCTATCTTCTCAACCCTACGTTATCTTTTCCACCGCTTATGATCAATATGCTATTCAGGCTTTTAATGAAAATTCGATCGACTATCTGTTAAAGCCTATAGAAGAAAAACGTTTCGAACAATGTATTCATAAACTAAAGCGATTAAACCTGAAATCGCCAGCTATCAATTATACAGAATTAAATCAGCTGTTCGCCCAACTTCAAAAAAGCCAAAAGAAAGCAAGCGCCATTCCTATTCATGTTCAATCTAAAATCATATTGGTCCGCTGTTCCGATATTACATTTTGTAAATCGGCAGACGGTTACGTTTCTTTGTTTACAGACGAAGGTAAAGAGTATATATCCGACCTCAACCTGAGTCAATTGGCAGAACGTCTTCCGAGCTCGTTCCTACGTGTCCAAAAGTCATATATCGTTAATAAAGAGAAGATAGAAGAGATACATAAATATTTCAATAATCGGCTCATTCTGGTTATGAGTGATAAACCCCATACCCATATAACCACCGGAACCAGCTATATAACAGCGATCCGGAAAGAGCTCGATTTATAGTTACAGTCCGATAATACAGGTTTGCCTTTCATTTTTTCAGGTTCAAAGAATTTCACTTTCAGAACATCTTCTAACCTGCTAGATTTGCCTTACTATTAATTAAATGAATGAAACAATGAAAAGACTTTATTACATTTTATTCTGTCTTCTGTTTTTCTGCCAACTAAGAGGACAACAGGCAACTCTCATCATCATTCCGGAAAAGGAAAACAAAGAAATCAGCTATCAATTTTCAGATAGCGAACATCTTCCTTTTTATACATTATTTCAAACGAAACAGGCAGAACCTGATGGGGTCTTCCATATCAGTTTACCCGTACAACAACCAGTAGTCCTCAATCTTCTGACAGAAGATCGTTTATCTTTTCGTGTCTATCTGACAAAAGACAGCCACGATACAATCCGGATCCGAAATAACCAACCCTTCTTTTCCGGGACCAATACCATTTATAATCAATGCTTGCAAGAAATACAAAAAACAGAAGAGTATTGCCACAGCATTTCCTATTCCAAGCATCATGAACTTCACGCGGTCGATTCACTGAAAGAATTTACACAGATTGTCAATAACAAACAGGCCGAATTAATAACTTTCCTTAAAGGTCAAAACGTATCTTCCAATTTTATTCATAATCAGAGTCATATTATAAATTGCATGTTTACACATTTGTTTTATAAAAAGATATTGAACCTCTACAACAATCGAAAAATAACCGACGAATGGCTTAAAGAGATAAAAAAACAACTTTCGTTTGACTTCCAAGAAGGGGCAAACCTTTGCTATTCGGAATATGAACGAATGCTATATATGAACACAACCATTAATTACTTCATTATTGAAAAACATTCCCCACAGGATATAGACAGGGACAAGATCAATACATTTCTTTTGAATGAATATAAAAAGAAGAGAACAGGGAAATACCTGGAATATGCCTGGGCCAGTTTGATCTATAATGACATTTTTCAACGTGATTTCAGTGAAGACATACCTTCCCTTTACGATCGGTTCTGTTCCGAGTTTCCACAAAGCGAATTCATCGGCATATTATCTCCTGAAATAGAGAAAATCAGACAATTTCATCATATACCGGAAACTTCCAACAATATAACCATTCTTCCCACAGATACCATACTAAAAAATCTGGAAGAAGCCGTACATCCTTTCATAGGGAAAATCGTCTATATCGATTTATGGGGAACTTGGTGCGGCCCTTGCCAGAAAATGTTTGCATATAGTAAGGCATTAAAAAATGCAACTAAAGAAATGGACATTATCTATTTATATATTTCACTGGACCGTCCGGAAAATCGGGATAAATGGAAGAAAATGGTTTATTATTACAAACTGGAGGGATACCACCTACAGGCAGGAATCACATTGGCCAAGTCTCTCTATGCATCACTGGGAAATAAAGGGATGTTAGCCATTCCACAATTTATAATCATCGGGAAAGATGGAAAAATAGCGATAGAAAAAGCTGCCGCCCCCGATAATCTGGAAAAAGTCGTTGAACAATTAAAACAAGTAAGCAATGAATAACGGACATACAATGAATTATTATATAGAAGGAGTAATATTTATAATAACAATCGCTATTATCACGTATCCCTTTCTATCTTTCATTCTCAAAAAAGTCATCTCCAACAAATGGCTTAACAGACTCAGTTTTATACTGATTTCATTAGGTGGCCAGGTGATATACCTGGAAAAATACAATGACCCTATTAGCATAAAACTAGTCATTTCACTCTTTTTCTCTTACATTCTTTTTCATCTTATTGCAGACCAACTATACCGGCTCAATAAAGAATGGAGGATAATTCTTGAAACTTTACTTACCGGAGGTTTACTCATGGGTACATTAACCATTGTAGCCTTGGCCGGAAATTATCAAATCACTAAAATCATTACAGAAAGATTTCCTGACGGAAGTTATAGCTTTATTCCCGGTCATTTTGATGAGATGCTGGAAACAACTGTGATCTTTTCCATTATATTAATTGCTTCCAGGTACTTCTATACTTACCTACTGGAAAAAGCAGAAGAAAAGAAACAACGTAAGATAAAAGAAACTATCCTGGAAAAAGAGCTGATCCATGCTCAACTGGAAGCTCTTCATGCTAAAATTAATCCTCATTTCTTATACAATTCTCTCAATACGATTGCCGGACTCGCTCTCGTCGATGGAGAAAAAACCAGACAAATGGCATTGGCCCTCTCTCGTTTTTTCAGATACAGCATTAATAAGGAGCAAACAAATTTAATCTGTGTTTCAGAAGAGATCGAAATGATAAACACGTATCTGGATATAGAGAAAATACGTTTCGGGAACCATATAAAATAGAATGCGATACAGAATGTGAAAAAGAACTTATTCCCAGAATGTTACTTCAGCCACTTGTAGAAAACAGCATTAAGCATGGTTGGAATGTAGATTTGAATTCTATTCTTATACGGATTGTCATTAGAAAAGATAACAACCGGCTCATTATCTCAGTAAAAGATTCCGGAGCCCCTTTCAAGCCAGGCTTCATTCCCGGATATGGATTACAAAGCATCTATGATAAATTAGAACTTCTTTTCCCGAACAAGCATGATCTGTCAATCATTTCCCATCCGGAAAAAGAAGTCCGCATTATGATCAAGGTAACATCTCCGTCAAAATCTTAGTCACCTCTTCTGCCGAAGGATGGATTGCCAAAATCTTTCCATCCTTATCTACCAGATAGGTGCAGCCGCCACTGTTGCCGGCACCGTACATTTCCCAGATATTTCCTTTATCGTTCAGTTCGACTAAGTTCAACCAGGGGTATTTGTCCTGTTCGATTGCCTTTTTCATGGCATCCGTGTTATTATTTTCACGGGCAATGCCGACTACGGTGAATCCTTTGTCTTTAAATGCTTCATAAATAGGGATCATGCTGGATGACAAACGGCGGCACGGTCCGCACCAGGAAGCCCATAAGTCGATTAAAGCAACTTTCCCTTTTATCTGATCCGAAAGTTTTACCATATTCCCTTCAAGGTCCGGGGCAGAAAAGTCAATGTAAGAACCTCCAACCTTTACATTCAAACTCGCAATGATACGCTCCATATCCGTGATATAAGGATGGGAAGAGAATTTTTCTTTATACTTGTTTTCAAATATATCCTGATAGACGGAAACATCTTCCTCCCCCGGACTATAGCGGGCCATCATAATAGCGCGGTCAAGCATCTGTTTCAAAATACATAAGCCGTTCAATGTCGGTTCTTTTTGCATATAATCAAGTTTCCATTGCCGAATGCCCTCAAAATATTCTTTATACTTCTTATTCAGCGCAATGCCTTCTTCCGAGAACTCTTTTCCGGCTTTGTTCAAACGGTCATATTCCGGATAAAGCGTTCTCCGTTCTTCGTCCGTTTTCGCAGCAGATATACGTTTCTTTAAATCATACATTTCTTTTGAATAATAGCGTTCCTCCTGATCCAGGGCATCCCGGTCCTTTTCCAATTGGTTCACAGGATACAATTTCTCCATTTCCTCCTGCATACGGATTTCTTCTTTATTCAAAGCGGATTCCGTTTGTAAGATACTATGCGGACGGTGTTCCATCGGGTAAAGAGTGAAATGTAAAGTCCCTTTCTCGGAGATAAAATAGGTCGGACGCCAGGCACCGTTCAAGTGCTCTTCCCAGAAAACCAGTTCGTAGGTCTCGTTTTCATTCGCAGTCAACGTATAACTGAATTTACCATCCCTGACAGGGATAGAAATAAACGGGGTAGTACGCATATCTTTTCCGGCACGTATCAATGTCAGGCGGGAACTTTCAGGGCGGTCTATTACTTCTCCTTCCAGTACACATTCAAAAGTACCGGGTTGAGCAGGCTGCTTTTTCAAATGTATGCCTTCGATATGGAAATCACCTTTTTCCGACCCTTCGATAAAACTAATGGCTTCTTCATTCTCATCTACCGGCTCAAAGAATAACGTAGCCGGAGAATTGCCGGATTCGGGCATATAAACCTCCTTATCCAGTTCAAAATCGGACGATTTCAGTAATTTGTATTTCTTTCCCGAAGTAACACCTTCCAGATAGGCACCCGAAGAAAGGCGAACCCAATAATTCGGACGGTTGTACATTTCTGCATAGAGAATCGTTGCCGTATCTGTCAGCTCCACCCGATAAACTTCCATAATTGTTGTATTTTTATTATCAATAACCGGATAATCGATAACGCGGCTTTGCTTTGTACAAGCGACACTGAGGCAAATCATCAGAAAAAGTAATAGTTTCATTTTCATAATCAGTCAAATCAAAGGATTAATAATTTATCAAAAGTAAGTAATATGCCACAATAAACAAAAAAAATAAGGATGGAAGTATACCCCCACCCTTATCTAACACACAACTCCCCAGATTATTTATTTTTATCTTTCGATAACTTCAATTCAATAACGAAAGCTATAATCAATCCGATACCCCCGAACAACAGGACTGATGCACCATATACCGTACTGATCAATTCGCGCCGTCCATCAAGATTAAAATCTGTAAGCGACACAGAGATAATAAATCCGACCAGCAACCCCAATCCGATTCCAGCCAGCAAACACCCGGTTTTCAAAGAACTAAAAGAGAAATTAGTAGCCAGACGTGGTAAACCGATCTTCACATCGAAAGCGGAAGGCTCCAGTTTATCCCCGATCTTCTCAATAATAGCCAAACGTTCTTTTTTACGTACAAACAATTCAAACAAGCCGTAAATACCAGCACAAACTATTCCGACGATCAGCGGAACCATTATAAAATCCATCATAACAGTAAATATTAAATGTTATTATTAATTCGTTTATAAGTTTGACGCAGCTTCTTAGAAAAGGTTACAGGTTTCATTATATCTTCCATAAAAAAATCGCTTGAAAATGGAGAAATCACATTTTTATGTAATACGTATATAATCATCAAATAGGCAACGACAGTATGTTTGATGACATGATAAATAAAATAAGACAGCGTGGTGAACTTGTCATCGAGTGTTATCCAGTAGGTTACTGGCGATTATCTCAAAAGCAACCACTAACTAACTCATTAGTAATTAGTTGATATTACTATCCTGTACAGGAAAACCAACTACGGTGTACAGGGTAACCGGATAAGGTGTACACCCTAACCGACTAGGGTGTACAGGGTAGCTTTACCTGGTAAAGACCTAAGAGACAACAGGTAAGGGGGTATGTAATAGTTCCTCCTTTATCTATTAATAAGAAATGAAAGAACTAATTTAAAAAGTCACATTGCCGGATGAAAGGCAATGATAACTGATGCCGGCATTGCCGGAACGAAATGAGATTCATTTTTAACCTCCGTCGAGCGAAGCCTGCGCTGTATAAATCTCCCCCCAATAAAGTTTTCAAACTTTACCTTTCAGGTTTCAGGATACATAACTGCCTGAAAAATAACAAATCAACCTGAAAGATGCTTTATACAGGAAGTTGATTCCGGTAAGTAGGCATCCGTTCGTCACCCCGTAGTTATCTATTTGCCGGCGAGAAGTTATCCGTCCCAAAAGCATAGGTGTTCCGAATTGTCAAGACCGCTTTTGGGATGACAAAGTTGATATGTTTGAAGACAAAAGTCTTATATTTTGCCAGCAGCTATTTAACCTTGAATTCTCGTATACATTTTTTACAGTTTCATCCCTTCAGCCGGATGCATTGAAAAACATTCCATACAGGGCTTCTGAAAGCTGAATGCAATAGTATGCAATTCATAAGGAGGGCGAATCAGATAACAAACAGGCTTATATTTACGCTCTTGTATTTGATTCCAAGAATAGCTGTTTTCTAATTATAGAAATAAATGAACTATTTACTGTGTTACAACCAGTCTATAATTAGATAGCTCAATTTTGATAGCACCACATCGGTGCGCCAACTCTGAAATTCAGATTGCTACTTGCTTTTCACCGAATACGGTTTTAAAAGCCTTGTCGAGCATGATATTCACATACTTTTCCATAATCAATAGTTTTAGTTGTTTTATTACCCGATAGCAGGTAACGGGACAAATGTAGGCTATATTTTATTTAATCCAAACAGAGAAGGGGATTATTTGATTCAGGCGTAGAAAAATGTTTCACTTTTTTCAGTTGTAAGTTGTAACCAAATTGCCGAACTTGCGTCCATAAAGTAGGATGGAGTTGTATAGCGACGCATATTACATAGAAAGAGTACAAGCGGGAGATACAGGATGCTTTGCCTGTCTGCTCGATAGATACAGTCGTCCGGTTCATTCGTTAATCCTTAAAATGGTACATAGTAAGGAAGACGCGGAAGAACTGGCGCAAGATGTATTTATGAAGGTCTTTCGTAATTTGTCGTCTTTCAAGGGCGATTGTAGTTTCTCCACCTGGATTTACCGGATTGCCTATAACACGGCTATTTCGGAATTGCGCAGGAAGAGACAGGAATTTGTCGCCATTGAAGAATCGCAGATCAGCAATGTGTCGGAAGAAGAGGTCAGCGAAATGTTGGGACGTACTTCGACAACCGAACAACTCGATAAGCTGGAAGCGGCCCTCGAACAACTCCCCCCGGACGAAAGGGCACTGATACTGCTCTTTTATATGAAAGAGAAAACGGTGGACGAACTGACCGTGATAACCGGTCTTGGGGCATCCAATATCAAAGTGAAGTTACACCGCATACGGAAAAAGTTATTTGTATTAATTAAAGGAATGGAGGAAAATTAAATATGGACAGCAACAAAAAGAACCCTGATATACTGGAAAGCCTGTTCAGGCAAATGCCGGAAGAAGAGTTGCCCGCATCATTCCGTCTGAATGTGATGCAGCAGATTGCCAAAGAGACCGTCAAGGTTAAGAAACGGAACGAATGGTTCGGGTTGGCTGCTGTCATTGTGGCTTCGCTGGGGATGCTGGGGATGGCTGCCGCTTTCCTCTTCTACATGGATTTTCCACAAATAACCGTGCCGAAAATAACATGGCCGAAAATCGACCTCCCCATCTTTAGTTTTTATTTTTATATCGGAATACTAACGTTGTTCCTGCTGTTCCTTGACTATAAGCTGAGGAAGGTATTTCGTAAGGATGAGTAAAGACGAAACGGGCCCCGTTCTCGTAGGTGGATCAATGGAAAGAGTTCCGCCCAAACGGTCTGCGATCAGTGTACAGATAGATAACCCCAGACCGGCACCGGATTTATAGTCGTCCAGTTTTTCAAAACGCTGGAAAACTGCGGACTGTTTCTCTTTCGAAAACAAAATAACACATCAATAGTCCTCCAGCGGATATCAGTAATATCCAATCAGAAAAAGCAAGTGATATAAAGCATAAATTCCAAGGCAAAACTATTGTATATCAGAAAAAAGCATTACCTTTGCCCCGATTTTTGAGAGATGACAACATAATGTCTAACTTACTAATTAAAACAAACTTAAGTATTAACAATTAGAGAATGGAAAATTTAAAGAACATTCAGCCGGTTGAAGATTTCAACTGGGACTCCTATGAAAAGGGAGAAACTTACGGTGACGTAAGCAAGGACGACCTTGTAAAAACGTATGACGAAACCCTGAACACTGTAAAGGATAAGGAAGTCGTTATGGGAACCGTTACTGCAATGAACAAACGTGAAGTTGTAGTGAACATCGGTTTCAAATCAGACGGTGTTGTATCAATGGCGGAATTCCGTTACAATCCGGATCTGAAAATTGGTGACGAAGTAGAAGTTTACATCGAAAACCAGGAAGACAAAAAAGGACAGTTGATCCTTTCTCACAAGAAAGCTCGCGCTACACGTTCTTGGGATCGTGTTAACGAAGCTCTTGAAAAAGACGAAATTATCAAAGGTTACATCAAATGTCGTACGAAGGGCGGTATGATCGTTGACGTATTCGGTATCGAAGCATTCTTACCGGGTTCTCAGATCGACGTTAAACCGATCCGCGATTACGATGTATTTGTAGGTAAGACAATGGAATTCAAGATCGTTAAGATCAACCAGGAATTCAAGAATGTTGTTGTATCTCACAAGGCTCTTATCGAAGCAGAGCTTGAAGCACAGAAGAAAGATATTATCTCTAAACTGGAAAAAGGACAGGTTCTGGAAGGAACTGTTAAAAACATCACTTCTTACGGTGTATTCATCGACTTGGGTGGCGTAGACGGTTTGATCCATATCACAGACCTTTCCTGGGGCCGTGTTTCTCATCCGGAAGAAATCGTTCAGCTTGATCAGAAAATCAATGTTGTTATCCTTGACTTCGATGACGAAAAGAAACGTATCGCTCTCGGCTTGAAACAACTGACTCCGCATCCTTGGGATGCTTTGGATCCGGACTTGAAAGTAGGTGACAAAGTGAAAGGTAAAGTGGTTGTTATGGCTGACTACGGCGCATTCATCGAAATCGCTGCCGGCGTAGAAGGTTTGATCCACGTATCAGAAATGAGCTGGACTCAGCACCTGCGCAGTGCTCAGGACTTCATGAAGGTTGGTGACGAAATCGAAGCAGTTATCCTGACTTTGGATCGTGACGAACGTAAGATGTCTCTGGGTATCAAACAGCTGAAAGCTGACCCATGGGAAGATATCGAATCTCGCTTCCCGGTTGGTTCACGCCACACAGCTAAAGTTCGTAACTTCACTAACTTCGGTGTATTCGTAGAAATCGAAGAAGGCGTTGACGGCTTAATCCACATCTCTGACCTTTCTTGGACTAAGAAGATCAAACACCCGAGCGAATTCACTCAGATCGGTGCAGAAATCGAAGTTCAGGTACTGGAAATCGACAAGGAAAACCGTCGTTTGAGCTTAGGCCACAAACAACTGGAAGAAAATCCTTGGGATGTATTTGAAACTATCTTCACAGTAGGTTCAATCCACGAAGGTACAATCATCGAAGTACTTGACAAGGGCGCTGTCGTATCCTTGCCTTATGGTGTAGAAGGTTTCGCAACTCCGAAACACCTGGTAAAAGAAGACGGTTCTCAGGCTGCTGTAGACGAAAAACTACAGTTCAAGGTAATCGAATTCAACAAAGAAGCAAAACGTATCATCCTTTCTCACAGCCGCATCTTCGAAGATGAACAGAAGGGCGCTAAGAAAGATGCTCCTGCTGGTGACAAAAAACCGTCAGCAAGACGCAACAACAAGAACGAAGAATCTTCTGCAATGGTAACTGGTCCGGTTGAAAAGACTACACTGGGTGACATTGAAGAACTGGCTGCTTTGAAAGAAAAACTTTCAGGTAAATAATCAGTATCACTGATAACCGATATAAAGGAGTTGTTTTTTCGAAAACAACTCCTTTTTCTTTATTTCCTCCCCCTATTCACTCACTCAATAATGAAAGGCTATATATTTGTTGACTTTCATCTATTTTTACTCCTGATAAGTTTGCGTATTTTAAATTAATTACAGAACTTTGTTGAAGTTACTTGAATATTATGATCATGGACGAAAACATAACAAACAAAGGCATCACTATCCTCATCGCAGAAGATGAAGAAAGTAATTTCTTATTATTAAAAACAATTCTGAAAAAGCATTGTAACATACTTCATGCTAAAACGGGAGTAGAGTTATTGGAGATCTATAAGGAGCAACATGCAGATCTGATCCTTCTGGATATTAAAATGCCGGAAATGAACGGGATTGATGCATTAAAGGAAATCCGGAAATTTGATCAGGACATACCTATCATCATGCAATCGGCTTATGCCTTTGAGAATGACATGGAAGCTGCCCGCCAAGCCGGAAGCAACGGGTTTGTAACGAAACCTATCAACATCAAGGAGCTCAAAAGCGTTCTTTCCAGTTTCTTGCCGCAGTTGACATGGTAATTTCTTCGAAAATACAAAATAAAAAAGGAGATGCTTATTACAAGTATCTCCTTCTTATTTCAAATAAACGTTTACCTACTCATTAGCAGCTTCTGCTTTTTCGCATTCAGCTGCCTGTTCTTGTGCACCATAATAAGCACAATCTTCACCAATACCGATAAGCTGATTGATTGCATGTCTCTTATCCAGATCAGTGAAATAAGTTTCAACGACTTTATAAATATCGAAACCTCCCGTTGATCCGGCTGCCAGATTCAATGACTCTACCATTTTTTTAGCTGCATTGTGAATTTCTTTTTTGTCAATAAGATGCAACTCATTGCTGTGAATTAGATTCTTTCCCATGATGTTTGACTTTAAAGTTATACTCGCTTTTATTAATAACTACAGAATAAACAAGTTACTTCTACTTGCTGTTTCTTTACAGCTTTAAATATACAAACATCTTCTTATTTTCATACAATTTCATCCCTTTAATTTCATAGAATCTTCAAATTATTCAAAAGCACATGCTTTTTCAACGTTCCACCATCCCAAATAATGGTTTGGTCGGGTGTGATAAAATGATAGTGACGTTCAAGAGAAACAACAACATTTTTTATGAAGTAACAAATGAACAATTCACCATAAACAATGGTTCTTACAAATCATCAGGGCATTGTCTGTAAAAAAAATGTCAATAAGCGTTCCATATTTCTTCATTGTCACACCATATTTCCACTGTCTGAATATCATAAAGAACGATGTTTTAATTTTATACACAAAATAATTATAGGGTGATGTCTTTAAAGGAAAACAAATTACATGTAGGAAATAATGACACCATTGATTCTATAAAAAATGATTTAATTTTCTATGAGAATGTCAAACAAATTCCTATAACTCCGTATCCGTCATATATACAATACGGACTGGTTATGCTTTGCTCTGAAGGTAGTGCAAAGATTAAAGTTCACACACATGAACATTTGTTGATGAACAATGAACTTGTCATTCTATTACCGGGACAACTTGTTTCTATATACGAGACAAGTCAGGATTTTAAGATAAGTGCATTTTCTGTTTCACAATCCTTATTTAATGATGTGTTGAGCGGCATTCATAGATTTTCGCCACATTTCTTTATCTATATGCGAACTCACTTCCATTACAAATTAATGGAAAGCGAAAGCATTAACTTTGAAAATTACTATAAGCTGGTTTGTTCGAAAGCTAAATCTGCATCCAACCTATACCCCCGGGAATCTGTGATTCATGTATTACGCATTCTCTATCTGGACCTGTACAATACATACAAGATCAGTTCCCTTCCTTATATTCCAACAATGGATGTGCATAAAAAAGAACTTGCAGACAAATTCTTTTATCTGATTATGCAACATTACAAAGAGAACAGGGAGGTTGCATTCTATGCTAAAGAACTATGTATTACTCCTAAATATCTGACAACGATAATAAAAGCTGTCAGCGGAAAATCAGCAAAAGACTGGATACTGGAATATATCATACTGGAAATAAAAGCGCTACTGAGAGATTCTTCTCTTAACATCCAGGAGATTGTTGTAAAAACAAATTTCGCCAATCAGTCCTCTCTTGGGCGGTTCTTCCGTAAACACACTGGCATGTCTCCTTCCGAATACAGGAAAAGCATGATGGAAACATATTATTAATATTAAACTACATATCTAATAACTAATAAAATAAAGTCATGAACAGAAGTCAATTAATCAATGAATTAGCGACAAAAACAAATCTCAATAAACGGGATATAACAACTATTCTCGATGCTTTTACTGAAATGGTTGCAGAAAAAACAAAGGCAGGCGACCGTGTTTTCATTCCCGGTTTCGGTTCATTCAAACCACGTCTGCAAACAAGCCGTCCGGCAAGAAACCCCAGAAACGGGGATGTGATTCAACTCACACCGCGAACGATTGTACATTTCAAATGTGCTTCTCTCCTAATAGAGAAGATGAACGAAAAATAAATGAAAAAAAGGGCTTATTTCAAAATAAGTCCTTTTTTTATTACGATTTGTCATACTTATCGATTAAAAAGTATCTTTGCAGCCACAGAGTAGCATGAAAAGGAAATTATGACTGAACAAGAGATCAGAAGATATTTACGACAAATGAAGGAAGAGGACTCCCAAACTGCCTTGCAGAAATTCTATGATCTATGCTTTGATCGTTTTTTCCGTATTGCTTATTACTATCTGAAACAGGAAGAATGGGCGCAGGAAGTCGTACTCGACGTATTCATGAAAATCTGGGAAAAGCGGGAGTCATTACAAACGATAGTCAATCTGGAAGATTACTTCTTTATCACAGTAAAAAATGCCGCACTGAATTATCTGGCAAAAGAAGAAAGGCAAAAACAGATTACCGAAATAATAGCCGATAAGATAGCCAATCAGGAAAATTCACCGGAAGAAATCCTTATCAACGAAGAACTTTTTTCCCACTATGTCAAAGCACTGGACCGTCTACCAGAAAAATGCCGGGAGATATTTATTCGCATACGGGAAGAAAAACAAAGCTATGCACAGGTCGCTAAAGAATTAAAAATCAGCATCAATACAGTTGACGTACAATTACAAAAGGCTGTAACCCGACTACGGGATATGTTATCACGCTACCTGAAGCCAGACAAGAACGGATCATAATCTTAACTTATTTTCACCAAATCAGCATAGTGAGTTCCAGCGTACATCTCTGTCTTTATTTATGAAAGCAATAATTAAACAGATAAAGAAAAGATGACACCTGAAAACGACAACTTTGATAAGATTCTGGAACAACTGGTCGCCTCTACGCGTTCACCGAGAGGACGCTTCTCCGCTAAAAACAGTTGGAAAATACTGGAAAGGCGTATCTCTCCTGCCAGTGGAAAAATAAAATTTCTCCGTATCGCAGGAAGCGTTGCAGCCTCCATACTCATCTGCCTGGCCAGTTGGTATACATATGATTATATCCAATCGGGCACCATACAGACTATTTCTACCCTGGCTGAAATACGGGACATAACACTACCCGACCAGTCTGTTGTCACCCTGAACCGTTACTCAACACTTAGCTTTCCTTCCCGTTTCAGGGGAGCCAAAAGAGAAGTCCGGTTAACCGGAGAAGCCTATTTCGATGTAGAAAAAGATACCAGGCACCCATTCATTGTAAAAGCAGAGTCCGTAAACGTACAGGTACTGGGAACCCAATTCAATGTGGAAGCCTATCCCGAAGACCCCGAAATAAAAACAACCCTGATCGAAGGTTCCGTTGCCGTCAGCATACCGGAAGAAAACCGGCGAATCGTCCTTTCTCCCAATGAAAGTGCTATCTATAACCGGTTACAGAAAAGTTTACAACATGAAATAAATCCAAAAAGCAGCAACGATATTGTCTGGCGAAACGGCCATTTCCTATTCGATTATCTGCCATTGCAGGAAATAACCCGGCAACTTTCACATGCATTCAATGTAAAAATAGAAATTACCGATCCCGAACTCCGGAGTTACCATATACGGGCTAACTTCACCAATGGCGAAAGCCTGGAAGAAATGCTCGAATTATTAAAAGGAGCCGGCAATTTTAATTACACAATAACAAACAATACTATCATTATCAGCACTAAGCTTTAGTAAATTATGAACTATTCTATACATTACCCGCTTTTCCGCATCAGCCTCATATGTCTCTTGTGGGTTATTTTCGGGAGAACTCCTCTTGATGCCCAAAATAAAGACACATTATTAAATTTCAGTATCCGGAATGCTGCCTTAGACAAATTCGCAAAGCAGTTGGAGGATTCTACCGGCTTCTCTTTCATCTACGGAGAAAAGATACAGCTAAAAAAGCCTGTAACCCTGGATATGACTCAATCTCCTATCACGGATATTCTACACAGGGCTTTCGAAAACGAAGCAATCGCTTTTAAGATTTCTGGAAAATATATCTTATTAGATAAACGGGAAACACCCGTTAACCGCAAATATACAATCAGCGGCTATGTTACAGACGGGATATCATCAGAAACACTGATCGGTACGAATATCTTTGAACAAAACAGAAGGATAGGAACTTCGACCAACCCTTTCGGATTTTATAGTATTACGCTTCCCGAAGGAGATGCAGCACTTTCATTCTCCTACCTTGGTTATGCCACTCAAATATGCCGGTTCCGGTTGGAAAAGGACACCTTGCTGAATATCCGGTTACTGACCGACAATCAGTTAGAGGAAGTAGTCGTCCTGTCAAATAAAAGAGAAACCGGAATCCATGCCACTGCGATGAGTGCCCTTGATGTCCCGATGAAACAAATCCGCAACACACCTGTTGTTCTGGGAGAAGCTGATTTACTGAAGACAATCCAGCTGTTACCCGGCGTACAGGCGGGTATGGAAGGATTCAGTGGTTTGCATGTACGTGGCGGCGGACCGGACCAGAACCTGATCCTGCTGGATGGTATTCCGATCTACAATGCAGATCACCTGCTGGGCGTATTCTCGATCTTCACCCCGGAGGCCATGAAAAAAGTGACTCTCTTCAAAGGCTCCTTTCCTGCCCGTTATGGCGGACGATTATCGTCTATCATCGATATCCGCACCAATGACGGCGATATGCAAAATTATCATGGAACGATCAGTGTCGGCCTGCTAACCAGTAAGCTGCATTTTGAAGGACCGATCATAAAAAACAAAACTTCTTTCTGTCTGACAGGACGCCGCACCTATCTGGACCTGGTGGCAAGACCTTTTCTGCCGGAAGATAAAAAATACAACTATTACTTCTATGATATCAATGCTAAAGTAAACCATAAGTTTTCCGACAGAAGCCGACTCTTCCTCAGCTTTTATAAAGGAAAAGACCATTATGATTACAAACGGGATAAGGAATACGACGGTTATGACGATGGTCCGCGCCTGTATTTCTATAACAGCAAAATCAATATCAACTGGGGGAATACTATCGCAGCCGGACGCTGGAATTATGTGTTCAACAATAAGTTGTTCAGTAACACGACTGTAGCATACAACCATTATCAGATGTCAATGGCTGACAGTTATAAAAAGGAAGCCACCGGAACCGAGAAAAAGACCAATACCGATCCCATGCATAACGAAACCTATACATATAATTCCGATTATAGGTCAGGGATACACGATGTTAGTATCCAGACAGATTTCGACTATACGCCTGCCCCGAACCATCATATCAAATTCGGCGGCTCTTATCTGAATCATACGTTCCGCCCGGAGGTCACAACCTCAAATGTGAGAGAAGCAGAAAACGGATCAGTAGCACAAGATACCATCTATAAAGATTCTTCTAACAGTAATCTGCATGGCCATGAATGCGCTTTGTATGCAGAAGATGACTTCAACATAGGTACCCGGTTAAGTATTAATGCAGGTATACATCTTTCCTTGTTTTACACCCAGGGGAAAGGTTATTTCTCAGCACAACCCCGCCTGTCCGCCCGCTACCGCCTGAACAAAGACTATGCAATAAAAGGTTCATTTACTCAAATGGAACAGTACGTACATTTATTATCGTCGTCAGCCATCTCACTACCAACTGATTTATGGGTGCCTGTTACTCAAAATATCCGCCCGATGCGGTCATTTCAATATGCTGTCGGGGGATACTATACAGGGATAAAAGGATGGGAATTTTCGTTGGAAGGATATTATAAAGATATGCATAATGTTCTGGAATATCAGGATGGCGCCTCTTTCTTCGGAACCTCAGGAGGATGGCAGGAAAAAGTGGAAATGGGTCGCGGACGTTCTTTCGGACTGGAAATACTTGTACAAAAAACGCTGGGAAAAACAACCGGCTGGCTGGCCTATACAATTGCCAAAAGTGACCGCCAGTTCAAAGACGGCAGCATTAACTACGGAGAACGTTTCCCCTATAAATATGACCGTCGCCACAATATAAATTTTTGTGTGAACCATCAGTTCAGTGAACGGTTCGATATTGGACTCACCTGGATATTTAACACCGGAGGGGCAGCAACATTAGCCGAACAGCGTACCGGGACAATAAACGGAAACTTGCTCGATTACATCGAACACCGCAACAATTACCGATTACCCGTCAGTCATCGATTGAACCTGGGAGTTAACTTCCATAAAAAAGTACGCTGGGGTACACACACTTGGAATATATCTGTCTACAATGCCTATAATGCCATGACTCCCAATTTGATCTATCTGGAAGAAGAATACATCGGACAAGAACATATTGGAGAAGGAGGCGTGCCTGAAACAACCTGGAAAAGGAAAACAAGGTTGATCAAACAGACTTTATTACCCTGTATACCTTCCGTCACTTATACATTTAAATTCTAAAACAGAAAATGACATGAGAAAGAATTTATCCTATCTATTATTCATACTCTATACATCTCTTTTCTCAGCTTGTGAGAACGAGATACCCTTCCAAAGTAAAATTCAAGAGCCCCAACTACTCATGAATGCCTTTCTGGAAGCCGAAAAAGAAGAGAATCAAGTTTACTTGCATATCATTGATAGCGAGACAACAACATTAGTGAGCGATGGAGCCGTCACGATCTATGTCAACGGAGAGAAGAAAGAAGTTGCTGAAGCCGAATTGATCTCCACCAGTTATAATGACTCTACAAAATACTGCCGCGTGAAAACCCAGTTTCTCCCCGGTGATCTGGTACGCCTGGAAGCAGCTGCGGAAAACGGGCAATATCACGCCTGGGCTGAAGTAAAAATACCCCAACCGATCGAAAAAATTATACAGGTAGATACCCTTCTGACTAAAATTAAAATAGGATATTATATGGATAACTGCATCCGGTACAGAATCACATTCAACGACCGATCCGGAGAAAAGAACTATTATCAACTGCGTATCCAGGAAAACACTTACCGGACATATCCGGAAGAGGGAACAACATACGGACCGGCAATCATCTATCCAGATATTATCAGTCAGGAAGATATCGTGTTGACCGATGGTCATCTCAGTACTGCCGATGATGAAGAATTCGGCATCCTTGATATGACCGTCCAAAATGTGAACAATGTATTCACCGACAGTCGTTTCGAAAACGGATCTTACACGCTTAATGTATATACACGCTACTATGATCACAAAAATATGGACGAAAAGCTGTTTGTAGAGACAGATGCCGTCATCCGGCTACTCTGTATCACCCAGACAGACTATCGGTATATGCGTGCCATGAACTGCCTTGAGTCGGGAAACTATAACGAAACCTTTATGGAACCGGTCATTATACCTCAAAACGTTGTCGGCGGATTAGGGTTTGTCGGTGCCAGTTCCGAAAAACAAATGACGATTCGTATCCTGACCCGCCCGCCGTTGTGGTAAATAACGGTCACTGGAAATTCATTTCCCAAATCCAACAACAGTAAAATAGTTAAAGGATACTAAACGGAGAAGAATTATATAGGGTATATTTAAACTCATACGGTTATTATTTCAAAAAGAAATAGTAAATTTAATCCTTTAATAATATGAGTTATATGAAAAGTATTTCCTTATTTCTATCTATATTGCTCTCTGTTGTATTTATGAATAGTTGTTCAAACACAGATCTGAATCCTGCCTATAATGATGGATATTCTCAACTTATAGTAAAAATTGAGACAAAATCTAACAACGGCTCTGAAGAACAGGTTGTTTTTACAGGAGATGACCTTCTATGGTTTAATGGTACGACAAAAGAAATCCGGTTTAAAGACAATTACTTCCAGCAAAAAAACATTTCACTTTACGCTGATGTCAAATTTTATCTAGATAATGAATATTTATTTTCTACTTTCAGGCTTTCAGACTTCAATTCAAATATTCACAATTCACCGGTATTCTATTACAGTACTATTGAAAATAAGTTTTATATAAATGACGGATACCCAGAGATTGCAGTTCTAAGGCCACAGGATAAAATACAAAAAGAACGTGATGAGAATATGCAAGCCATAGCAGATGGATGGGGGAAATTTATCCAACACCTGAAAAAGATAAATAAGTACAAAGAGTAGATCAACGACAAACTGTTCGCTAAATGTTGAGTAAAAAGGAGTTTAAACTCTTATTTGATACATATTTTGATGCTGTCCGGAGTTTCATATTTTATCGTTGCGGCGATACTGATATGGCATCTGATATAGCGCAAGAGATATTTATGAAAATATGGGAGAAAAAAGAACAGTTACATAATAATAACCTGAAAGCCCTTTTATATAAAATGGCGAATGAAATGGTGATAAGTTCTTATCGGAAAGAAACAAGCCGGAATCATTTCGAGCAGGATATGATACGCAATGACGCATCAGGCTTGTCTCCCGAAGAGGAGATACTTTTCAAGGAACTTGCCACATCCTATGCCAGAGCTCTGGAACAGATGCCCGAAAAACAACGCATCGTTTTCCTGATGAGCCGGAACGATGAATTAAAATATCACGAAATTGCAGGACTCCTTGATATAAGTATTAAAACAGTTGAGAAACGAATGAATTCCGCATTGCAATTTCTAAAGAAAGTATTATTAACGGAAACTAAAAATGAAACCGGACAATATTAAAATAATCCCCCAATGGAGCAAAAGCAAGGAAGATATCTGGAATGAAGCTTTTGCCAGCCTTGAAGATACCCCATCTTCAAAAAAAAACCGGCATATCCCATTTTGGAAATATGCAGCCGTGCTCCTTGTTGCCATTATCCTGACCGGGTCTGTAATCTCTCAATCTTATACCGTGACCGAAATTGCGAAACGGGGATCGCATCTTGCTGTCACCCTTCCTGACGGCTCAAAAGTAAATCTCAATGCCGATAGCCGGCTTACCTATAAACCTTACCTATGGATTATATCGAGAAATGTTGAACTTGAAGGAGAAGCCTTTTTCGAAGTAAAACAGGGAAAACGTTTTTCTGTAAAATCAAATCAGAATAAAGTGAATGTATTAGGAACAAGTTTCAATATATTTTCACGGCCAGGGAACTATCGTGTAACCTGTCTGACCGGCAAAGTAAAAGTGACAACCCATAATGAAACGACCACCCTCGCTCCGGATATGCAACTGACCTATCATAACGGTAAACTGACCATTAAAGAAAATATCAATGCCGGTCAATCAATCGGATGGATAGAAGACAAATTTGTTTTTGAAGGAGTCCCACTGGTTGAAGTGATCAATGAAATAGAACGTCAGTATGATATTAGGGTCAAAGCAGACATTCCTCCGGGACATGTCTATACTGGTAATTTTAGCAGGGCCACAAAACCTGATATGATACTCGAAATTATAGGAAAACCTTTTGAAATCAAATTCAGCATAGAATAAGTGAAAAGGTCAATAGTCATCATTTTCATACAGTTGATAAGTACAATCGCTGCATTTTCACAGGAAATGCAGCTTACTGTTTCCAACAAACCTTTAAACACTGTTTTAGGAATGCTTGGCATGGAAATATCGTTTGATGACAAAGCGTTATCCGCTTATAATATATCCGTCTCGAAAACATTTAAAAATCCGGAAGACGCCCTTTATCATCTGCTAAACAATAAACCGTTCAAAGTCGAAAAAATAAATCATGTATATATCATCATTCCGTTAGACAGGCAAGTACCGAAAAGCAATACGGAAACAAAGCCATCCGAACCTCACAGACAATTTGTTTTCACCGGAACCGCATCCGGCAAGAAAACCGAAGATACACTAATTTTCATACTCCCCGAAACAATTATCACAGCAGATGAAGTTCGCCATAAAGTAGACTGCAACAGTTACTCCATCACTCCTGATATGCGCAGAGGAATAAACAATACGGAAGAACTATTGCATAAAATACCCGGGATCTATTTCGACAAAGCAACTAATACCCTCAAAGTAAGCGACAGTAAGAATATATTACTGTTAGTAGACGGAATACAACAATCGCAGGATCATATAAAATATATGTCACCCAACAGAATACATGCCGTTGAAGTAATCAATGGAGCGTCCGGCCGTTTCATATCCGATGACTATACAGCCATTATCAATATTATCCTGAAAAAGGATTACCGGGGATATGACATCTATGCCTCTAATTTTTCAGCCGTCAGCCTTTCGGGTATAAACAACAGCGAACGGCTGATATTGAACCAACCTGTAATCAGAATGAGTTATACCTATGACAAAATCAATTTCTATGCAACCTATTCTCATAACAAGGAAAACCAAGACTTACCTGTATCCAAAAATTTAATATACAGAGGTGTGGAACTTATTTCAGAAATGCCGGAAAACACACCCAATGACCTGTATGAGCATAAGAATAATACCATAACGGCTGGAGTCAGTTACCAAATCACACCGACGCAAACGGTTGGCATCCAAGGTGATTATGTATCCGGCAAGACAGAAACAAACCAGATATACACCATGGAACGTACGGATATAAGTAACAATGACCGACGCACGATCAAAAATTCAACAGAAACTGCCACATCTGATTACACATTTGTCGGCACACTGTATTATCAGGGACAGTTTAGCGAACGTTTCCGGTTATATAGCGATTTTTCATACAATTATTATTACAATGATATAAAAAACCAATACGACCAGAACGATGCATCGAACTATATAATCCAGGATACATACAACGAGTATAAAAACCATACATTATTTAATGTCGAAGGAAAATATTCGTTATCGTCCCAGATATCGATGAACTTAGGATATTCCAATGCCTGGAGAATGTATGGATCGGAAAGTAGTCACGGCAAAGGCTTTTTGGACTACCGGGAATATCGGAATAAAGTATTTGCCTACATGAAATTTAGTCCTTCAACGAAAATACAGACTAAATTCGGGGCTGCCATCGAGCATATAAGCTCATATGACAGAGATATAAAAAGTAATTATACCCGGTTTCTGCCTTACATACAGGCCAACATCAGCATCAATAAAAACATAAACATAAATGCCAGTTATTCAACTAATCAGCATTATCCTTTATTATACCAGCTCAGCCCTATGAGCCTGGTAATCGATACGTTCCTGACACAAATAGGAAACCCAGAACTGAAATCAGCCATCCGGCATACTGTTTCCGCCCGCATTTCATTAGGTAACCGGATAACAATTACCCCTGCACTCAATTATGTTCATGATGAAATCAGTGAGTTATATATCGAAAAAGGACATAAGTTATACAGGTCTTTCTGTAATATAAACACAAGAGAATATAGTTTGCAAATCACTTATGATCAGCCTTTCGGCAATTATATCCGATTCAAAAACAATGTGACATATTACCTCGGAGAAGCATTGAACGCCGAAATCAGAACAAGACCGGACGGATGGCTTGCCAACTCAGAAATAAGTTATTACCACCCTGCCAAATCGTTTGGTATTCAGGTCGGATATTACCGGAATATGAAAAAGCAAATCCTCAGCCAGGGATATCAAATGACCGATAAAGACAACTGGCTGATATCCGCAAACAAGCTATTCTGGAATAAACGGATATCTGTTGCGCTCTCCTACATTCCGCCCATTTCAGCAGGTATCAGACATAACCAGCAGAGAATGTTGGAAACATCGCTTTACCAGGAAAATACTTCGCGCCACCTGAAATCATACAACAACATGTTCCTGGTAAAAATCAGTTTGCGTTTCGACCAGGGTTACAGTAAACCCCTGGAACGAAACGCTGTCATTAAAAATGAAAGGGAAAAGAAAACGATAGAATTCTAATCAAACCTCCGTCAAAATCCAAACCTGGAAGTATCGACCGATTTATGTTCTTTAGCTTTATAGCCACCGAACTTATAAACGAACGAAACTGAAATGTTCCGGCTATCACGTCTCTGATTCATTATCAGGTGCTGGCCTTTATAATTTATTTTGGTATCCGGATTGAATGAATCGAACAGATCATTCGCTTTCAATTTCAATTCAGCTTTCTTTCCGGCAAAAGTCCATTTCAAACCGGCGTCTATCTTCCAGATGGGAGAAATATCATATATACCCTGTATAAAAGACGAAACATACATACTATTCAGTTCCAGACGAATATCCGGTTCCGAAAAGAGCTTGAAGGTATTGTTCATCATTGCGATTCCCCGGAATTTTGTCCGGTTAAAGCGAATAGCATGAAACGAATCGCAAACATCTTTGAGGATAGATCCGTCCAACGTAATCTGAGAATTCCAGAAACTGCCGACAGAGAAAGGAATTGTTGCCGTTGCGCCATAATTCTCTTCATAATCATAATTAATTGTCTGGTAAATCAATGCTAGTTTATCCGGGCTTTGGTAAGCCAATTGATTAAACAAATCTTTTATGTAGCTATAATACACATTAAACATATACTTATTCTTCAAAACATATGTCAGTTCTGCCGTATAATCGGTAGACGGCCGTAACGCCGGATTCCCCAAAAGCATTGCATACCCATTCATATAACTAACAGATTCCTGAATAGTCCAATACTCCGGATACGTCTTATCGGAAGAAAATCCCAACTGGAAGATATGGCTGTCGGAAAGGGCATAGCTTAACTGCATCGCAGGATAAACGGCCCACTTTTTATAATTCATTAATTTATAATACTCTCCGGCAACAGACAGAGATAAGGAAAGTTTGTCGTTGAAAGACTTTTCAACACCACCATAGAAATTATACGTTTCTTCTTTCAGATCTGTACAGGTATTCAGCCCCGACATATCGGAACCATCCTGCGGACGATAGATTTGCGAGCTTTTATCTTTGGCAAATGTAAAGTCGATGCCATAATTCAACTCCCAATCAGAAGGTAAAGTATGGGTCTGTCCGGCATATACATTCCAACGGTTGATTGTCTGGCTGGCATCAGCCAGAAACAATTGTTCGGAACTTTCTGTCTTATTTATATAATCCTGAGTGGACGGATAATTATAATAGGTATAATCGAGACCGACATTCAAACCCAGGGAAGAAGTATAATCCACATTTACATTATGCATTTGTTCATCACCCATTTTACTATTAGAGGATTCGGAAAAATTGCCTGAAGACTTTTCCACGGCTTTCCTGTTTGGAGTGATTGCAGAAGTATAAGCCATATTCAGATGATCATTTTCCGATAACAGATAATCCAATGCGGCACGCATATTATGGGTCAGCCCGCGACGTTCTCCTTTATTATATTGTTCTATATCATATATTATATCTCCGATCTTATGATGAGATATAATATCATTATCAATAATCCTTTTCTGATAGTCGGCAGAATAAAGAATATCAGCCGATAGTTTCTTTCCCACAAAGGAAAGATTCGCATGTCCGCTTCCATTGGCATAACGGGCCTGCATGTACTCCGTTCCCACCTCACCGCGCACAAACGGTTCTTCCGATTTCGTGTTTTTCAGGACCAGGTTAATCACTACTCCCCTAACACGATATTTTGCCGGTGCATTATACATCACTTCTGCTTTCGCCACATTAGATACAGGCATGTTTTTCAATAAATTGACTAACTGGTCATTCGTCATGGAAGAAGGTTTTCCATTCAATATGACCGTTACATTACCAGTACCGGCCAGGCTGATACTTTCATTCTGCTCCATAACTCCCGGCAGATGCAGGATGGATTCATACGCATTGCTGACTGTCGATTTTTCAGCCAATACTGACACATCATAAACCAGCGCTCCGTTTTCAACCTTTACCTGCGGACGTTCACCTTTTATTACGACCTCGTTCAGTGCATAATCCTGTTCCTGCATCATTATGATTCCGGCATCCTCCCCTGAATATTCTTTTATTTGGGTCTGGTATAATAAATGCTGAAAAATCAAACGATACTTATTCGGATGCTGTTTCAGCATAAAGTTTCCGTCTATATCTGTTATGACAGCATCCACAAATGTAGAATCGATGGTCTGCATTACTACAGTTACTGATTCGACCGGTGCCTGTGAGGCATCAACTACTTTTCCTTTAACGTCTTGCGCATCTGCCATCATTCTGATAAGCAATATACCGGCTGCTAATAAAAAACATTTACGTATCATATTCTCTCTATTTTAAATTCTTTACCTTTGATGCAGCAAAAGTAAAACAAGGCATTCCCGGACCGGGTTAATGCCGGGTTAATGTTAGGTTAACGGGAAAAAAGGAATGACGAAACATGAATAATAGACCGATTAAAATACTTACTCTGTGCGGATTACTGGCTATATTGGCTTTACAGGGTATCTGGCTGTTCACGACCTACTCGACCGTCAGGAATGAAACAATCAAGAAAAGTAATGAATTATTTAAGACCGCCGTCACGACTGAATTGCATATAAGAATGGATAACTATACGGATGAAGACGGTAATGATGTATCGATCGAGAAAAATTTTCACATGGATCTAAGTGACAATATTGACTACAGTGATTATGCAGTCAATAAAGTTTATCTGTTTATACAGGAAACAATGGATACTCTTCTTCATGTGCCTGTGGCACTGGATAAACTGGATTCTATCTACCAGGTCCAGTTGGAACAAGCCAATATTCACACACAGACAACCTGCAACCTGGTCGACTCCACAGGTTCTGTTTTAAGCAGCTCTGTTCCTGATTTTCAATTTCCGCATGATTATCAGGCATTACAAACAGATATAACATTCATCAAATCAGACAATAGCCAGGGACTTCAGGCTGTTTTAATCAATCCTTACGGGGCTGTTTTCCGTCAGATGGGACTGTTGCTGGTTGCAACAGGTCTTATCATGGTCTTTGTTGTCTACTGCATTCTTTACCAGATAAAAATCATCAGCAAACAAAATAAGATAGCCCGGATGAGAGAAGATTTCTCTTACGCCATGATACACGATATGAAAACCCCGCTCAGTTCCATCATCATGTGTGCCAACTTCCTGCATAGCGGACGACTGGACGATAAACCGGAGATAAAAGAGAAATACTTCACCATCATAGAAAACGAATCAGACCATCTGTTAATGTTGACCAATAAAGTGTTAACTCTTTCCAAACTGGAAATGGCCAAATCCACCTTTGAACTGCAACCAATGATGGCCGACTTAAAAGAGAAGTTCACCACAAAGGCGACCAAACCGGTACATATCACAATTAATCTCCAGGCAGACACGGCATACGCCGATGATGAATTTATAAAAGAAGCCATCAGCAACCTGCTGGATAACTCCATCAAATATTCCGGAGAATCTGTCAATATAGATATCAGTTCACAGGTAACAGATAAATATACGCTTATCAAAGTACGGGATAACGGTATCGGAATCTCCGAAAAGGATATGAAAACGATTTTCGACAAGTTCGAACGCGCCTCTGCATCTTTGCGTACAAAATCGGGCGGAACAACCGGGTTCGGCCTGGGACTGAATTATGTATATCAGGTGATGGAAGCCCATGAAGGAAAAGTGATAGTAAACAGCCTGGAAGGTGAATTCAGTGAATTTACCTTATATATTCCACGAAAAACAACAGCATCATGATAAAGTTACTTTTAGTAGAAGACGACCCGACTTTATCCTATATCATACAAAGCGGATTACAGGATATCATCGGAGGATACGAAGTCATAACCGCCGGCAACGGCATGGAAGGTTTGCAAGCCTGGCAACAACATCATCCGGATATTATCATTTCGGATATCGACATGCCTGTCATGAATGGTTTCCAGATGGTGGAACGCATCCGTGAAACAGACGGCGATACTCCAATCGTATTCGCTTCCGCCCTGACTTCCCCTAAAGATGTGAGGGAAGGCTACAAAATAGGTGTAAACAACTACATCAAAAAACCCTTTGTTCCCGATGAGCTGGATGCCCATATTCATGGATTACTAAAAATGAAGGAGGGTACAAAGACACGGAATGAAAGCGGATTTTACAAAATCGGCCGTTATACGCTGGATGCAGAACATGCTTCCCTCCGCAATGATGAGACAAACGAGAAGAAAATACTGACCGTACGAGAAGCACAAATCCTGCAACTGCTGGCAGAAAACAAAAACGAAACAATAAAACGGGAAGCAATCCTCAGCCGTTTCTGGAATACGGAAGACGATTATTTTGCATCACGCACATTAGATGTTTTTATAGCAAAACTTAGAAAACTCCTGGAAGATGACCCGCTTGTATTGATAAAAACGATAAGAGGGGTCGGATTGATGTTGGTGGATAAGTAGAACAGAAAGATAAAAAAGGGAGTCAAGCATAAAACTTAACTCCCTTTCCGCTCAGTAATTGTCGGGATGACAAGATTCGAACTTGCGACCACACGCCCCCCAGACGCGTACTCTACCGGGCTGAGCTACATCCCGTTTTTCTTTACGGCTGCAAAGGTAAGATTTTTCCTTTATACGCCAAAACTTTCGCGGTAAAAATCTAATGACTCCAGTATTTTCTCTTTTGTCACTGCCTGATTTATCTGAACCTCACCGATTTTAGATAAAAGGGTAAAGTTGATTATACCACCTTCATTCTTCTTATCATGGGTCATCAGTTCATATAAAGTTTCGTAGTCTTTGCAATCAAAGATGAAAGCCGGATAATATTCTTTGATATACTGGATAACCTGGCTCAGATTGCTCGAAGGGAAACCGCATAACTTGTAGGACAGATATAACTCGCTCACGATACCGGCAGCCACCGCATGACCGTGCAATAGAGGACGGTTCTTTTTGAAAGAAAGACTTTCGTAAGCATGTCCAATCGTATGGCCGAAGTTCAAAGCCTTGCGGATACCGTGTTCTTTCGGGTCCTCTGCCACGATACGTTCCTTAACGGCAACCGATTGCGCCACCATCTTATTCAGGAATGCATAATCCATCTTCTGGTCGAGGTCGAACAACATAACTGTCGCATAGGTGTCCATCGAACTGATCAGCGCATGTTTAATCATTTCCGCATAGCCGGATAACAGGTTATCCCTATCCAGCGTACGAAGAAATTCACAATCGATAAACACGCATTCCGGCGGATAGAAAGAACCTATTTCGTTCTTTAATCCGTTGAAATTAATACCGGTCTTACCTCCCACGGCAGCATCTACCGAGGCCATCAGTGTTGTAGGGATATTGACCGTCTTCAAGCCGCGCTTGAAAGTAGCACCGGCAAAACCGCCCATATCCGTCACCATGCCACCACCCAGGTTCACCAACAGCGAGTTACGGGAAGCCCCTTCATTGGAAAGGCGCATCCAGATATTCGATAGGGCCTCCAGCCCTTTATGCGTATCGTCGGCATCAACAGTTATTACCGGAGCCTCTTTGATTGCCGGCACATCCTGTATCAGCGGATAACACTTTTCCTGTGTATTTGTATCGGTAAGAATAAACAGTTTATCGTAATTCAGTGCTGCAAGGAATGCCTGTAAATCAGCTTTCAAATCCTTACTTATCACTACTTTTTGTTCGGCCATATATTTTATTATTTTGCTTCTTTGGTTACAAAGGTATTATTTGTTATTCGATTATCAAAGAAGAAGGCAAGAGAGTTCTCCTGCCTTCTTTCATAAAAATAGTGTGTTTATAGGTTTAGGTCTTAATAAGAATTCTTTATAATAGTAGCGCTCAGCGACTCATCCCCATCCACTATCTTATCGTTGCCATTGAAAGAACGAAGTTTCCAGAAATAATAGCAATCAGCGCCGCTACCCACAATACAGAAGACACCAATAAAAAAGCAGACATCATTTCCTGTACAAAGACCATGTATAAAAGGAAGTAAACCAATCAGAACAAACGGAGTCAGCAACGCTATCCGGTAATATTTCAAAAGCAGCGGTTTCTTCACCAGAAATCCTAATGACTTCCAGTCCGTGTTCCAATGGAGCGCCCGGCGATCTTTTCCGGTAAACCAATACAGCAAACCATATTGAAGCAAGGTATATACTAAACAACAAAGAGCCATAATAATTGCACCTTTTACAGATAAAGCCTGTAGCCTGGCAATGTTTCCCAGTTCATATCCGGCGCCATAACTCGAGCCATCTCCCCAAATATAATTGAACAATACAACTGCGCCTACGACAAAAAAGAACAGATAGAGCAATATCGTTATATTTACCCGGGCCGCACTCACTTTCACCTCTACGCCTTCCGAATGAGCGTATCCTTCCATATTCATTTCTTTTGTTTCCATATCGTTTGTTTTTATTTGATTTCTACATTGCAAAGATACAGAGGAACAAAGAAACGGAATGTTATCCCAACGTTATCTTTACGTTAAGATGGAAAGCGAAGGGTGCCGGAAAAATGAAATTACCTATCTTTGCCAATGAAATCAAAGTATTATGACGAAATCATTCTACATTATATCATCGGCTGTCACCTCCTTAATCGTCCTTTTCCTTATCGGGCAATGGATCGGGCGAAGTTATTCACTGACAAAAGAACAACTGGCACGACAGCTACACGAATCTTTCTGCCACGCTACCGAACAATATGAGACAGACAAAACAAAATTCCTTCCCGCCCTCTTCCGGGAAGAACTCGACAAACGCCATCTCGACAAACTGGCGTTTCGCATAGATACGGTATCCCTGGACAGCCCTGCTGCGGTACAACGGGAGAATATCCGCTATTTCACAGATTACAACCGCCTGTTCAACGAACGGCACACTTTTGTTTTCCCGGTCAGTGAGACACAAGGCGTACAGGCATACATTAAAAATCCGCGGGCAGGTTCTATCGGCAAACTGCTCTACTTTTTCTTCGGAACAACTATTGCGCTGGGGATCCTGCTGATCTGTATCCGGAAGCAAATCAAAATTATCAAACAACAGGACGAGATCGCACGAATACGGGAAGACTTCTCCTATGCGATGATCCACGATATGAAAACACCTCTCAGCTCGATCCTGATGGGTGCCCGTATCCTCCGAAGCGGAAAGCTGGACGGAAAACCGGAGAAGAAAGAGAAATACTTCGACATCCTGGAAGAAGAAGCACAACATCTGCTGGCCCTGACCAACAAAGTGCTGACCATCTCCAAGCTGGAACACGGACAATTACTGCTTGAAAAAAGCCTGATCCCTATCCGCCCGATGTTGGAGGAACTGACACAGTTATTCACTGCCAAGACGAATAAAACCGTCACTTTCCTGTTAAACATAGAAGCGGAAGACATATTTGCGGATGAAGAATATCTGAAGGAGGCGGTCAGCAACCTGATAGACAATGCGATCAAATACTCCGGGGAAGCGATCGAAATACAGATCACTTCCTGCCGGTATAACCAATTCACACAAATCAAGGTAAAAGACAACGGGATCGGTATTTCTCTTGCTGCACAAAACCATATATTCGACAAGTTCGAACGGGCTTCGATCAACCGGAGCAATGCTGCCGATGGTGTTACAGGTTTCGGTCTGGGACTGAATTATGTCATGAACGTCACCCGCTCGCACGGCGGCTATGTCAGCGTCGAAAGCCAGGAAGGAAAATACAGTGAATTTACCATCTCATTACCAGTATCCACCACAGAAGAAACAACAGTATGATCAAATTATTATTAGTAGAAGACGATGCCAACCTGAGTTATATCATTCAGGGAGGATTGGAAGATATGATAGGCGGTTATGAGGTGATCATCGCCTGCAACGGGAAAGAAGGCCTGGAGAAATACCGGCAGGTAAAACCGGATATTATCGTTGCCGACATCGAAATGCCGGTCATGGACGGCTACGAGATGGTGCGCCGTATCCGGGAGACGGACAGAGAGCTCCCGATCCTTTTCTCATCCGCCCGTGTTTCACCGAAAGACGTGGTAAAAGGGTATGAACTGGGAGTGGACAATTACGTCAAAAAGCCTTTCCTGCCGGAAGAACTGGATGCACATGTCCGCGCGTTGCTCCGCATGAAGCAAGGGAATACGGAAAAAGTTAAAAACCAGACATGGACAATAGGCGGATACACATTGGATCCGGCACAGGCGACCTTGCACCATATCTCCGGAAGCAGTCAATTACTGACACCTCGCGAGAACGGGATACTGGAACTATTATTTCGTAAACCGGGAGAAATTATCCGCCGTGAAATCATTTTAGACAAATTCTGGAATACGGAAGACGATTACTTTGCTTCCCGCAGCCTGGATGTCTTCGTCACGAAGCTCCGCAAACTATTGTCACAAGACGAAAAAGTCAGTATCAAAACGATAAAAGGGATCGGTCTGATGATCACAGCATCCTGACCTACCAGGCAAAAAGTCAGGACATTGGTAATAAATAGTCCTGACTTTGAATAATTTCTCATATATTTCCACTAAGTTTAACCCTGATTTTAATCATATATACATCCCATATATTTTTATTATGTCATACTATTAAATTTAAACGAACCATGAAGAAAGTTTTCCTATTCCTGAGTCTCTGCCTGTTGGTCGTGTCATTCACCAACGATACCGCCGCGCAGCAACAGAAACTACGTATCGGCGTTGCCGGTATACAAATCGAGAACAGTGTATTTATGCCCAACAGGCAACCGATAGTCGGAAGGCCGCTCACTTTGCCAGATTATCTGAGTCCGGATTCCGCCATGGGGCAGGCCGCAACATGGCTTCCCTCCCTGATGGGCCGTGGCGGTGGCCGCGGACCGGTTACGAAAGAATCATACGACGCCTTTGTCAACGAAGCACTTGAAATAATAAAGGCGAACATGCCTTACGATGCTTTCTGGTTTTACAATCACGGGGCATGCAGCGTGGATGGAGTAGCCGATCCGGAAGGTGAGTTTATGGAAAAAGTCCGCAGCGTTATCGGCAACGACGTCCTTGTTACGACCACTATGGACCTTCACGGCAATGCCTCTGGCTCGTAGCCCTTAACTCCGACCTGATTACAACTTACCGCAAAGCTCCTCACGATGATTCACGTGAATCGCATCGTCGTGGCGTAGTCAATCTGCTGGATCGACTAACCTCCGGTAAAGGACGTCCAGCTTATAAAGCATGGGTAGCCGTTCCGGTATTAGTTTCCGGAGAATGGTCGAGTACGCGTGCCGAACCAGCCAAATCGCTTTATGCCATGGTTCCTGAAGTTGAAGCAATGCCGGGCGTAATAGATGCAGGTATTTGGATCGGTTATGTCTGGGGAGACGACCGGCGCAACCAGGGGGTAGTGATGGTTTACGGTGACAACAAAGCACAGGTAGAAGCAGGCGCAAAGAAACTGGCGCAAAAATTCTGGGATATCCGCCGCCAGTTCACATTGGAAGCTCCGGGGCATCCGCTCGAAAAATGTCTCGATCTGGCCCTGGCCAGCGACAAGAAACCTTTCTTTATCAGCGATATGGGTGACAACCCCGGTGGTGGCGGTTCAGGCGAAGTTACATGGACATTAGCCCGGGTATTGAAGCGTCCGGAACTTCAATCTCCAAACGGCAAAAGCCTGCTTTACTGTTCTATTCCGGGAAGCGAGATGGTTGAAGCCGCACGTAAGGCTGGTGTAGGCGGCCATGCAGAAGGATATGTAGGTGCAATGACGGACAACTCCTACGAACCACCTGTAAAACTATCGGGTACGGTCGTATATGTCAGTCCTGCACAGGATGAGACGCAGGCTGCCGACAATGCCCCTTACAGAAGACGCAACAATATTGCCATTATCAAGACAGGAAGCATTTATGTAGTTGTAGGAACATCTTCCCCTACACCTAACCTGGAGGGTACCGGAATAGATCCCCGTGAAATGGATATCGTCATGGTAAAACAGGGATACCTGGTCAACCAATGGTACAATATGAAAGCAGATTGGGTAATGGCACTGACGCGCGGAGGAGTGGACCAGGATTTCCAGAAACTTCCTTATAAGAATATCATCCGCCCGATGTTCCCGTTAGATCCGGATATGCCGGACCCGGAACTGAATGTCATATTTGTTCCCTCGGCAAAACATTTGTACGGAAGATAAACAACCACATACTTATTAAACCCAAAAGGGGCAAAATCGCTTTTGCCCCTTTTCTTTATCAACTTACCGACATCATCGGCTCAACAGATACACTTTCTGCGAATACTGTTTACCATCGATTATCAATGTAACAATATAAGAGCCTTCAGACAATGGGAAACGAGTGATGGAACGTACCTCCCGATTGCTGTAAATAGTACGGCCACTGAAATCACAAATATTTACTGTTCCTGCTGCATGATCCGGATCAACTACCACTGCACCATTTTCCGTATAGATCTGATACTTGGATGCTTCAATAGATTCATTAGCAACAGGGCTATGGAAAGTGACAACAATAAGCGAATCGGCCTTTACATCTGTAAAAATGTAGCTGGTTGGCGTACCAATACTCTTCAGCTCCTTCTCCGTACCGACCTGTACATCCTCGATCGTACGGTTTTTGTTCGGATGAACAATGAAGATATGATTGCTACCTTCTGTCACGCGCACCTTAGTCGGAGTCACATAACCGATCCTTTCATTGATCACCTTGGAAGTCAATGTATATACCGGAACATTGATATTGGAGAATACGGCCTCTACGGTTGTATGTGCATAAATATTCCTCAACTGATAAGAAGTAACGGCACCTACACTATTACCATTCACACGGACGTCGACAATCTGCTGTCCGTAGCCCGGCTCTATCTTGAATGTGATGCTTTCTCCTCTGTTGGCACCAGTCGTACCAGGAGTTACGCTACCCAGGCCGGTCGTACGAACCAATATAGTATAGTCTTTATTTTGTTCGCCTAATCCGCCACCGTTACCGGGCCAATTGTCAGGCCAGTTATCAGGCCAGTTGTCGGGCCAATTGTCGGGCCAGTTGTCAGGCAAATTCGGGTTATCAGGCAGATCCGGATTGTCAGGATTATCGGGATTATCCGGATCTGTCGGTTCTTCGCCTGTGAAACGGAAGTTCGCATGAATATCTGTATCAACTTTCAATTCACGAACAATTACATACTTGTTGTTGACCAGGTCTTTTAATACATCTTCCGTGTTAACTGTCAGGCTTGCCAACTCAAAATAATCAGCGGGATAAGCAAAGATACGAACTTTTGTACCGGTAGGAACTTTTGTACCGGAAGGAATCACCTGGAAGTGATTATCTCCCTCTTCTTCATACACAACAACCAGCGTACCACCTAACGGTTTATTGTAAGACACCGATACGAAATCAGGTATATTCTCTTTACTTGCTGTTATTGTCAATTCCAGATCAGTCACAGAGTTAATATTAACCTCATCTTTCGGAGTAAATTTAAACTTAACCTTGTTCTCTCCTTCTTTGATAACCGTTGCAGGCTCTACCCATTCAAACGTACCGGCGATCGTACCCAAGCCTTCAACCGTAGCCGTACCACTCAACTTTAAATCCTTCAATTCCAAACCGGGATAAGCACCTGTTATCTCATCCGCTACAACTGTCGGAGTAGCTTTCGTTATTTTAAATGCCATCGGTTCAGATGTGTATGCCTGATACTTACTATCTGCCGGACGAGATACAACTAATGTATATTCACCTACATTGATCGGTTGAACGATCTTATTATTCTTCGTATAATTGAAAATCCAATTGCTATACACCTTTGCTTGCAAGATTCTGAAGCTATTGGCATACAACTGTCCGTTGTAAACCAATTCCTTCGGGGCTTCAAACGTCGGACTTAATGATTCCAAATCGCCTTTTTCTCCGAAATGTCCCTCAACTACCAGGTCTACATCAAACGTTTCAGGCGTATAATCCTGTTTATTAATCTGCTCGTCTCCGATCAGATACTTTACAAAAGCACAACCTTCGCCGGGGAAGGCACGGAACGTAGGCTTTTGGCCTTCATAAAACTCAACCTCTGCTTTATTTAATAAGGTAGCAGTTGCCATTAACAGGTTTCCGTTGTAAATGCGTACTTCATCGTCATCGGCCGGATTGTACGTATTGATTACGGAAACCGTTACTGTACGCATTTTGTCCTTCAAATCACCTTCTTTTAATTCGATCGGCAAGGTGATTGGTGCTATTTCTTCGTAGTTCTCTGCTTTTGCAGGAGTGAAAACCACTTTGTAAATACCACTTTCAGCAATTGTCAGTACATTGCCGCTGATGGCAGTCCCCTGACCTTCACCCCAAGCGAATGAGCCTTCAACTTTTACTTCTTTACCATCAACCAACATATAGACGTGATAATCGCCCGCATTCAGTGTCGCTGTTTGAGCGTCTGCATTCAGAGTGAAACCGGTTTTGCCTTCATTCAATTTGAAGAAAACTTCCGCCTTTTCGATGGTTAAACCACCAGGCAGTGTACAATTCACTGCTGCCAAATCCATATCGGCCGAACGTGTGATGATCACGTCATATATTCCTGCATTAGTAGGTTCACTAACTGTTGCATCGTTTAATGTATAAGAGATTGTTGCATCTTCCAACGCATTCTCCGGACTCGTCGTCAACGTAAACGCCTGCGGCTTGCCATTATAAACGAACGCTTGTTTCGGATTCAGAATCTTGATGTCCGGAGCATTGACATCCGGATTCTCCGGATCAGGACCTACTGTAGGAGATTCTTTGAAAGTAACCAAGATGGTTACATTGTCGTTCAAGAAAAATGATGGTTTCCCTGTAATATCGATCGGAGTACCTTCCGATTTGCGAGTGATATATAAAATAGGGTTCGTGTAACCTTCATTAGGTATTGCTTCAATAGTAACCTGTGAATCAGCTACATATTCTCCGGTTTGTACTTCTTGACCATCGATCATGACTTTCAGCGTTCCACCAGTCACTTCATCCCAATAAATGCTGTACTTTTCTTCTTTCGGTTCTTCCTCCGGTTCTATCATTGTTAATGAAAGAGTGTTATTGCCATGATTTTGGATAGAGGTGGGGGCTGTCCGGTATTGCGTACCATCGCTTGTCAGAATGATCGGATAGGCAGCCTGGTCGGCTTCCAACCAGCAGCAAAGGATGTTGTTATCAACTTTTGAATAAGAGGAGACCGATGTTCCATTGCGTGTGAGGGTGAAAGTAGTAAGATTACTAGCCTCACCCAAGTCTATCAACACACGGTAATAAGACTTGCCACCGGAAATAATCTTCACATTATCTGCCAAGGTAACATCTGTACCGGCTACAAAATTCGCCAGGTCAGTTACGGTGAATGCGCCTTTCAGCGTTCCTTTCTTGACAGTCAGTTTTCCAGTCGTGTTAAAACCGGCTTTCTCTTCACCTGTCAGTGTCAGGTTATTCAGGTTGAGAGTCGTAGCATTTGCTGTTACCGCTTCTTTTTGGGTGAGGCTGATTTGCAAGTCTACTTGCGCATTGGCTGGTGCAGCCCCGAAAGCTTCTTTCAACGTTTTATAGTCCGTATTCCCGACTTTTGCCACCGGAGCAGCACCGGGCCCTTCTTCTTCGCCCGGGTCCACCAATTCTTGTGCCCAACCACATACCGGCATCCATAGAAACGCCAGTAAGATATATAGTATGTTCAATTTTACTTTCATGTTCTTTTATATTAAGTTATAAATGATTTACCAAACGATTACTTTTTGGTTATTCACGACATGGATACCTGCACCCACTTCAAACGAAGAATTGCCGGCAGGGATTTCGCCGCTGAACTTCACAACGCCTGCCATATCGCAAATCACTACCTGCATCGGTTGTTCGGCAGTCAGCAGGATACGTCCCTTTTCGGCACGTACCAGCAAACTTTCTTCCGGAACAATGATCTCTTCGTTGTCTGTCGCTACGGAAGAACGCAGGCTGAAGTTGGCCACCTTGGCTGTTGTCGCAGCATCGGCCAGCAGGTAACCGCTGAACGGGGCGATCGGAATCGTCAAATCGTCTACACGTTCGAATGTATCGCCTGCATCGTTCAACTGATAGAACGGTTTGTCGAGCGTAACATCATTCAGTGTACCATTGGCATACGCTACAAAGCCGCTGACCGGATTCGGGTTCAGCACCTTGTCGCGGCGCAACATCTGGTTCGGACCGGAGACGAAGGTGATATCTTTAGTCGCAAGACTAGTCGGTACTTTCATCACATACACTTTGTTGGCAGTCATTTCGCTGTCGGTCACATCGGTTGTCGACCCGTCTGTCTGGATGCTTTGTAACCAGAAGTGGCCCGAAGTTCCCGGGTTGGATGCCGGGCTGAGGGATACGACTTTATCGTCAATCACTGTAGTCACATCGGTTGCCGTGTAAGGCAAGGCGATCATTGACCATGCGTTTTCTTTAAATGTACGTATGTAGCGGATACCGTCGGTAGCGGTAATCTTTGTTCCATCGCCGGTTACTACCTTCGCACCTTCGTGGATGGTCAGGCGGTGGATATTCTTCTTAACATCGGTGACAGTCCAAACAGCACCGTTTTCCAATACGATGTTGCAATCTTCATTCATATCACTCCATGTATCTTCGCCTGTAATTGTTACTACCGGATACGCTTTCACCTTTGTCTGATGATTGGCCAGACCGGCAGGGATTGTGTATTCCTTAGAATCTATCTCTATCGTCTTATCCGTATCCCGTTCCGGAGTTTCTGTCCAGACGCATTGAGTAGTACCATTGTTATCAACAAGCAAGCGGTAGACAGTTTCGATGGCATCTGTTGATTGTCGCAGAACCACTCCACCGATCAATACACTTTCATTGACTGCAACATCACCTTTCAAAGTGATTATGCCTGTCAGGGTGCTGCCCTTTCCACCGCTAATAGTCAACGCTCCATTGGTTACATTGAAGCCGCCTTGTGTGAAGTTCAGATTAAAGTTGCCCAGGTCGATCACGTAGCTTTTCTTGATCTCGAACATGGCTTGCGACTGGATATTTGTCAAGAGTTGGATATCTCCCTCGCCATCGTTGGCAGCCTTTATCGCATCAGAGAACTTCCGATAATATGTATTACCTACTTTTGCCACATTCTCTACCTTCACCAGTGCAAGATAGTTGTCGAAATGGCTGGTGATAGCCAATTCACCACCGGGGACGGTCAGAGCTCCGTTTTTATCTATTTCGTTGCCATTCAATGGATAGACAAGTAATTCTTGCGGTATTTGAGAAGCGTAAGGCCATAGGCAAGCAACATCGAGAATTTTATCCCCGTCTGTCACCTGATTTTCTACCTTAAAGTCTCTCTGCAAACCGTTGTAGAAGTACCGGTATGTTTTGCCATGCTCCAACCCTGTCACCAGTGTACGATATACGGTCTTGTGATCCTGGTTCGTTACATGAATGTTCGTCATGTGAACTGTCCGGCTGATATAAACATTCGGAGTTATGGAAATTTCCCCTTCGATGGATGAATGCTTATCTGTTGCTACGTCATTCGTTATCATCAGGAAGGCATTCTCATTCGTATTTGTATCAAAATTCACCTTGCTGCAAACCAGGTTATAGCCATTCAGTTTGAGTGTGACTTTTTTACCCGGCACTACGCAGTTTGCGTTCGACTCGGTGTGCGGCATAAGTAACTCGATGGTATATTGTTGCGCAGCATCAGAAGCCTCTGCATTTATCGCAGCAAATGCACGTGCCAAACTACGGAATGTACCAACCTCTGAATCCGCACTCGTCCCGTCGCCTCTGAACACCCTTACGGCAATCGGGGCCTTGTTCTCATCGTTCTCTTCGATTTTCGGATGCGCGATGGTTTTAGAACTGTTGGCGCTGAAGAAAGAGACAGAAGTTCCGTCGTAATCAGCCGGCAGCCACAAATGCACTTCACCGTTCTTATCGGAGGTCAGCGGTACGCGGACGGTTGCGCCTTCCTCTGTGGAATTCATATCCTTATATTCTACTGTATAGGGCGTATAGCCGTCGAGGGTACTGAAGGTGAGGCGGTACAATTTCTCACCTTTCTCGTTTTCAAAACGTGTATCCTTATCGTCAAACTTCGCCCGTACGCTACCATCTTTATAAACAGCCTTGACATTGGATATGGTATTCATCGCAACACTGCTGATATCTGTATCAGTGATATAAGATAACAATGCGCCACCATTCATAGTTAATATGGAGTTATCTTTGTTCGCTCCTGTTATCGTGAAGAAACGCAGCGTATTTGCCTGTGGTGGGTTTTCATCGAGACGGTCAATCGTCAGATTAGAGTTTTCTGCAATCTCTATATCTCCTAAACTATTGATACCGGACATGATGACATTGGCGTTACCCTTGGCAACCAACTTGGTTGTGACCTTGCCATTGGCACCTTCACCATTAGTCTCCAGCAATTCATTGCGGTAGATGTCTTTCACCATCACATAGGTTCCATCTTCTACAGTAAGAGTATAGCCATTGATATAACCAGGTTTATCCGACACATACGTAGTAACTACCACCGGCAGATCTTTTTTTGTTCCGAGACCTTCATTGCCGTCCTCAGTAGAACCGGCGTATTTGTAACCGTTCGCATACAAGATTTCATCTTTGGTAACCTTGATATTACCGCTATTGAGGTTAAACAAGGGTTTGAGGGCAACGTTATCCTTATTGGTACTGTTGTTGATTTGAGCAAATACTTTCTCTCTTTGTCCTTTCACCAGATAAGTGTTGTTGTCGTTGGGTAACCAGAGACAATATTTGGTTTCATCGACTTTGGTGTTGGTTCCGACCTCCTTCGCTGCATAAACCGTTCTATCGTCAATGGTGTAATGGATAGCGGATGGCATATCTGTCATTGGGCTTTCCTGTGAAGGAGAAAGAACCTCCGTGCTTACCGTTACCCTTGTACCCACCACTTTCGGGGTAACAGGCGTACCGCCAACGTGTGGGTTACCGGGGTTGGCCATTGTCGTATAGACACGCCCCTTAAGATCTTCGTCCGTTGCAATCTTCCTACCGGCAACGCGGTAATTACCGATGATGCTTCCCTGGCCTGCTGTTATAATAAGTGTACCATTTTCTGTGGAGATCAGCGGGTATCTACCGTCCTCAGCCACCTGGCCACCGATATTCAATGTGTTGTCTCCTAAAGAAAGGATGAAAGATTGTCCTTCTTCAATCTTAGTGGCAATCGCATTTCCTCCATCCCTGGCCGTGTAGTTGCCTCTTAGTTCGATGGTTTCTCCATTCTGAACAGCTTCGAAGGCTTCTGACAATGTATCATAGGTTTTGTCACCAATATAGATAACCGGTGAAGCCAGCGAAATAGTTTGATTATGTTGGGCAGCAACAGAACCTCTAATACTGTAAGTTGTTGTTCCATTGTCTCTTTTCTTGAACTTAATCTCACTTGATCCGGCTGGTAGCCACATATAGATACAACTTGCCGTAGCATCCACTCTGCTGGGATAGTTGTTGGTATTGCCTTCAATCTCTATCTTCTCAGCTTCAAGTCCCATCAATTCGGTATCCACCGTACTGATTCTACAGAAATAGACCGGAACATCTGTACCATCTTTTTTGAAGTTGATAACGTTTGGTGCAATCCGACATCTGTTGATTTCATCCAAATGTACATTTCCTTTGATGTAGACCTTGTTATCGGCATTGATTGTGAGATCTTTCAAGGTTAATATGTTTTCTCCTTCGGCTTTCAACGTAAGGCCATCCGATACGGTTTTCATTACTTTATAATTGGTCGAACCTTGTAGTGTGATATTACCAGTGGAAGCAGAAAGTTCACCTCCATGGGGATATTGAGTTACATTCAAGTCTATAGTAGTACCTTTGGCATTACTGAGCTGTCCGTAGTAGGTGCTACCGGCATTGACAGCTCCGACATTAACATTTGCCTGAATACCATCCCCGGTGTTGTCCGTGCGGATCGGGAAGGGGTAGGCTACGTTTTCGGTGGTTGTTGCCAATTCACCGTAATATTCTGTTACCGTATTAGCAACAAACAGTTTCAAATTGTCTGTCTGATTGTTTGATCTAGGATATATGAAATGGTTTGCGCCAATGGTTCCATAATAATAGTTCTCAGATTGGGACAGTTCATTTTTCAAACTACCTGTTTGTATAGTCATTTCGGTACATGTATTTCCAAAGGTTTTATCCGTAATCTGAGTATAAGCAGCATCTCCGGCAGAAGCAACGTTGGTTACAGCCCAGCTAGCAGGATGGCTAGGATTATAGTTACCATCATAAGAAAAATAAGCTCCATTGCTTAATGTAACATTTACTGCTGACATATAAACGGCAGCGGCATTTCCTCCAAATCCTTCATTTGAGTGCGCAATAACAGCCACAGAGCCTTCTATTGTGAAGCTACAATCATTATTTTGATGAAAATCGAGAGCTACATTTTGCAATCCTGCGGTTGACCCATAAGCATTTAAATCCAATACAGAAACTTTTGAATTATTTCTGCCAGACCATTGTTTAATAGTAAATGTTGCTATCTTAAGATTGTCAGAACCGACACTAATTGCTTGGTTTAAATTGCCAGCCAAAGCACCAATTTTCGCTTTCAAAGTATTTACACCCGCAACATGCAAAGTAACTCCGGATGCATTAATTTTTATAGCCCCATCTGTTACTCCTTCCAGATAATAATCTCCTGCTTCATTAATAGTTTTTTGACCAATATTCCCCGTCCAAGGGTCAGTTTCAGAACCATTACCTTGTGCCATCGCCCCCACCGGCACCATCATCAGCAATGCCATCAGGAAGCTCCAAAGGGTTATCAACTTACGGGGACTTCTTTTTTTCCCCACATCTTTAATAGTTGTGCTTCCGACAGATATGTCCGGAGCATACGATTTGTAGAAAAGTTTCATATTAATACGTGTTTATAATTAAATTCTTTGTCGATTAAGATTACCCGCCACTTTTGCCTGTGCATCGTAGGCAAGGCGCGCCTGTGGTGTACAGGCAGGAGCGCCTACGATGTGCAGGCAAAGGCGCCTAAGGCTCACAAGCACGGCGGGCAGACGATCTATTCAATTTCGGGTCGGTCACTACCACCGCTGCCGCTACCCGGCTTTTCACCCACATACACCAGGCGGCTGACAGAACGGGGTTCTTTCAGCAGACGTTTGGTGCTTCCGGAAAATTGGGTGGTAAGCGTCAGTTCGTATTCACCATCTTTCAATCCGGAGGGAACGATAAAGATCAATTCCGAAGGTTTGTTAGTACCGAACAGGTCAGTGGAGACCTGCGTGATACTGTCGTCGGCCAAACTGCGCAGGGAGATGCCCACCTTCTCGTTGTCGCCCTCCACGCGGATATACGATCCGGTGATGCGGAAGTTGCGGCCGGGGGTCATGTGGCCGTCTTTCATATCGTTACTACAATCTTTCACGCCGGTGAAATAGATTACATCGGGGCGTACGCCCAGGATTTCAACCTTTGTGTTTCTGATTTCTTCGCGTAGCACACGGTTTTGTGTGAAATCAACGTAGATATTATTTTTTTCGGGGTTCCATATACCGTCTTCAATAATTCCGGTAGCACGAGGGGTTGCATAAAACAGGCCGGTGTTTACATTGTTACCATTTGCCAGGAAACGGGCAATGATACGGTTATAAAGTGTAACCGAGTGAACCAGTGTTTCTTTACGAAGACCGGTGTCTTCGCTGATCATCTCTTTGACGATGTCGTCTTCAGTAACTGTTCCTGCTGATTTCAGCACTAAAATCTGATCGTCCGGATCTTCCGTCAAGGTATTTGGGGCTAGCCATCCTTGTAATTTGTTTTCCATACTTCTAAATTTTATATCAAAATGTAATATATTGTGGTTTTAGAGTAGCTTAATGACA